>Ga0214919_10000043_pt1 | contig 177286 bp, 145 predicted proteins | sample LL1503_MetaG_FD_177994 | JGI IMG/M metagenome (GOLD analysis project Ga0214919, IMG submission 177994) | Freshwater microbial communities from Lake Lanier, Atlanta, Georgia, United States - LL-1503 | ecosystem: Environmental > Aquatic > Freshwater > Lake | place: USA: Georgia | collected...
CAATTGAACCTTCAAAAATATGACTCAATCCCAGCTGAGGGCCTAGAAACGGTGACCAAAGTCAGGTACAAAGATGCGGGGACGGCCGCTTTTATTCAAGGATTAAACGGGAAAATCAAAGTAGAATTCCATGAAGATGTCAGTGGAATCGCACCGGGCCAAGCAGCGGTATTTTATGAGGGAGATGATATAGTCGGTGGGGGTTGGATTCTTAAATCATTTCAAAAAGGAAGTGTTTTCGAAAATGTCCAATCATTCCAATTATAGCCTAAAAACTAATTTAATCGATCTTTTCTCCACAATTATTTAACCCGAATCTTCAAACGAGGCATTTGGATTACTTCCATATCAAAGATCCGAGATCCGTCAATCTTAAATCTTAAAGCTGTTTGCTCATCATGAAATCCATGTTGGCCCGCCGCCCCCGGATTTAAAAAGAGCATGTTATTGCGTTTCAAATCTCTTTTGACCTGAAGTATATGAGAATGTCCGCACACGAAAATATGAGGAATTCCCATGGCAAAAGTTTCTAATGCATCAGGTTTATAAGAAGAGGGCGCACCGGCAATATGAGTCATGGCAACTTTTACGTTTTCGCACATAAACCGAGTGATTTTGGGAAACATGTTGCGGATCGTGCGATCATCAATGTTCCCATAAACACCATAAACGGGTTTCCCAAAACTCATTAATGTATCTGCAATCGCCACAGAACCCCAATCACCCCCATGCCAGATTTGATCACAAAATTCGATATGCTCTTCTAGGCGCGCATCTAAATAACTATGAGTATCTGAAAGGAGTAAAATCTTTTGCATTTATTCAGCAGATTTTGTTTTCAGCGAAATCAATAAATTTTCCTTCACTAGATTGTTGGCCAACCAAACTGATTTCTCACTCGAATATTTTTGTTTCAATGTCTCAGAAACTTCAGGAACAGCCTTCACCCAAGTAGGCGAACCGGCATCTATCCAAGCGGAATACCAAAAACTAGCCACCCGGTTAGACGCTAAAAGCATCCTCTTTTCGATGGACGAACCTAATCGATTACCATAGGCTTTTATGAAGTCTTTGGTGTAATACTGTAATTTACGGCCCCCTCGCTCCACTTCCATGAATGCTTTTGCTTCTCCCATCTCTGCCCGGATGGCTAATTCCGTTTTATAAACTTCAGGTAGCATATCATGTGATTCCAATAAAATTTGAAAGATAAAATCTTGAGGATTTTTTATGTAGGTAACTGCAGGCACCTGGTTAAACTGATAATTTCTTAAAAACTCCTCAGGAACCAAACTTTCCCACAACACATGAATGCCTTTTTGGTTGGTCAATTGTCCATCGTGATTTTTAGTTGTATGCAAAGGAACATGTGAATCAGCCACATAATGGCCTAAATCGGCTGCATAAAACAACACAGAATCCTTTAGTTGATGTTGGAATGAATAAACCAATCGCTTATACACCCGATTTACCTCCCAAGGCACAATCCCTTCATTTTTCAAACTATCCAAAGAATATTTCTTGACAGCGGCAGAAAAATCGTGTGGGATAGCTGTTCGATAATTGGGTCCAAAAACATCCGCATCCATATCTAAATAATGCTTAGGATCCTCTGATTTATCGTCTCGTCTTCGTACATCCGGCCGAATCGATTGATTTACCAAATAGTCTTGGTTCGCATAAAAAAACAATCCCAATTCTGCAGGCAACGTATAAATGGACACTTGCTGCAATGATTTATGAGATAGGAATCCCCAAGAGGAAATCAAAATGGATACAAAGGCAAGAATTGAAAATTTAACTAATGTTCTCTTTCGCATGATTAATGTAATAAGAAGGTGATTGACCAAATTGTTTTTTAAAAACTCGTGTAAAATAGGCTGGATCGTTAAATCCAACTTTATAGGCAATTTCGGAAACATTAAATTGGGTTGTCTCCATAAACACTAAGGCTTGTTGGAGCCTAATGGAACGTATAAATTCATTGCCTGCCAGAGAAGTTAGATTTTTAAGCTTTCGATATAACTGCATTTTGCTCATGTCTAGCCCTTTTTCTAAATCGACCACATCAAAATTAGAATCAGCCATATTTTCAATAATTAAGGCAGTTGCTTTTTGTAAAAATTCATCTTGAAATTCCGGTAATTTACCTTCCGTTAATTCTTTCTGAACTAATTGTTTCTGCCAATTTTTTCTAGCTCTTTCCTTGGCTTCCAATAATTTATTGACCCTTATTTCAAGCAAATCAGCATTAAATGGCTTACTCACATAATCATCTGCTCCAGATTGCATTCCTTCAATTTGGCTATCTTGAGAACTTTTTGAGGTTAAGATAATGATGGGGATATGATTTGTTTTGGGGTTGCTACGAAGGGCCCGACAAAGATTTATTCCGCTCATGCCAGGCATCATCCAATCGGTAATGACTACATCCGGCAAAAACTTCAATGCTAATTCTAATGCTTCCTCCCCCCTTTCAGACTCGACTATCTGAAAACGATTCGAAAAAATATCGGCCACAAATTTTCGTAATTCCGTATGATCATCTACAATCAATAAAATCTGTTTTTCGTGTTCAATGGAGTCTAATTTACGAACCACTGGATTATTAGAAACGATTTTTTCTAGTAAATTTTCATGCTGATGTATCCAAGAGGGATCAAAAACGCTGTCCTGAACAGGAAAAGTAATGGAAAAATTACTTCCTTCGCCTAGTTTACTATTGACCTCTATTTGACCCAAATGCAATTCAATCAATTCCTTACAAAGTGACAAACCAACTCCCGTTCCGGCTCGATTCATCGATTCAGGCACTTGGTAAAAACGATCGAAAATATGATTCAAATGTTCTGATGCAATTCCTTTCCCCGTATCTAATACTTGGATTCGAACTGATTTAACTTTCTTTTTACCAGCTTGAATATCATGAATAAGCGTCAAAGAAACCCCTATTTTTCCTTCTTCCGGGGTGTGTTTAAATGCATTTGACAAAAGATTGGTCACACATTTTTCAATGATATCTGAATCGTAATAAACAAATAGATCATTTTGTGGCGGTTTCCACATCAAATTGATTTGCTTTTGTTGCGCATAATTTTCAAACCCAAAAATGATACTGGATAATTGAAGGATTAAATCATGTTTTGCGATAGAAGGCTGCTGTTTTCCTGACTCAATTTTGGATAGATCTAATAATTGGTTAATCAATCGCAAAAGCTTTTGTGCATTTTGATGTATGGAAGACATCCGCGTATTTTGTTCTTCATTTAAGCCCTTATTTTTAAGAAAATAGCGTTCAATCGGACTAATGATAAGTGTCAAAGGAGTCCTCAACTCATGAGAAATATTGGTAAAAAAATGCGTTTTTACTTGCTCGAGCTCTTGAATACGCTCTTTCTCAATTTCTTTTAATCGAATATCCGTCTTGAATGCTTCTCGGATCTTTATTTCTCGGATAAATCCATAAACAATGGCTGAAGCAGAAAAAAAATAGATCACAAAAGCCCACCAGGTGCGGTACCAGGGAGGTAAAACGGTGATTTTTAACTCAAATGGTTTTTCTGCCCAGATACCATCCGAGTTAGTTGCCTTGACTTTAAACGTATAATCTCCAGGACTTAAATTGGTGTAAGAAGCCGACCTTTGGGTTCCTACATAATTCCAGTCTTTTTCAAAGCCCTCTAAATAATAGGCATATCGGTTATTTTTGGGCCTCTGATACTCTAAAGCAACAAAGTCAAAGCTAAACACCGATTGTCCGGGCTGGAGTACTAAATGCTTAGTAAATAAAATATCTTCGCTTAAAGGAGAATTTTCTGCTCCTACTGGCACCGGCTTATTGAAGATTTTCAAATTGGTAATGTAGACATTTGGGACATCCAATCGGGAGCCTAAACTATCTGATTTAATGTAGTTCAACCCATTAATTCCTCCAAAGAACAACCAGTCTTGGTTATTTTTATCAAAAGCATTAATCAGAAACTCTTTTCCTTGAAGACCATCCACATCATCGAAATTAATGCATTTAAAAGTCTGAGGGTCCATTTTTGAAATTCCGCCATTAGTTGTCAACCATAAATTTCCTTTTCTATCTTCTACCATTCCCCTCAAGGTATTGCTGACTAATCCATCGGCTACCGTAAAAACCTTAAATTTATTCCCAGGTCCTTGAAATAAGTGCAATCCTCCTCCGTTTGTGAGGACCCAAATGTGATTTTTTCGGTCTTGGTGAATATAAGTTACATGGTTATATCTCAAAGAGGATGTAGAAATCCCCTTTTCCCAATGATCAACTTTTTTAGTCTTAAAATCATATACATATAATCCACTCGCTGTCGTACCTATCCAAAGACGACTATTTCCCTCCATCATTAACGTAGAAATCGTTTTATTTTCAAACAATTTCCGATTTAATTCCGTGTAGGGAATTTCATATTTTTTTGAAATCAAATCAAAAGCCATTAAACCATTTCCTGAAGTCCCTAGCAACATCTTTTTCCCCATCTTAAGGATACTAGAAAATTTAATGGTCGCGACGTTTGAAACAATTCCTTTCGGGACAGGGTATGAAATCATTTTTCGATCAAGCCCCAGATTGAAAAGACCCTTCCCAACCACACCAATCCACAAAGTTCCTAATGAATCTGTATCCAGTAGATTAACATCAAAAATATCTGGTGAATTAAGCCGATTGATGTCTGCATTATTAACTAAATGTTCAACGATACCGGATTTATAATTCAAATACGATAAACCTACATTACTCCCTATCCAAACTCCTTGATTTGAATTTGCCCGAAGCGCTGTGACTTTATTACTCAATAAGCCTAAAAACGTATTGGGTTTATATCTCAATAAAGAAAATCGAGGTTTTTGGTGGAAATCGATATTTAAACCAGCTTCCCAAGTCCCAATCCAAGTATTTAAATTTGAGTCGGTGAATAAACTAGTCACCGAATAAGAGCTGATACCAAATTCCGGGTCTGGATTAGACACCACTTGGCGAAATTTCGAAAAATTCTCTCCCTCACAAATATAAATACCGTTATCTGTTCCAATCCAAATATTTTTAGAGCCATCCCTGCTAATGCTAGTCACGATATTTTGACGCGAAGAAAGGGAAGATCGATTATAAAAAACGGAAGTAAACTTTTGATTTTGATGATCAAAGCGAAATAATCCTCGGCCTTCTGTGCCGACTAATATATCCCCATTTTTTGCTTCAAATAAAGCCCGAATACGAAATTCGTTAGCCGGACCCTTTTGGCCAAAATTAAAAGGTAAATAAGAATGGTTGCCTAAAACTGAAATTAAATACCCTGTTCTTGTCCCAATCCAAAGTGATCCCGTTGAATGCCTAAAAAACCGAACCGCATCTTTAATGAGTGGCGTTTCAAAATCTGATTCTGCTTTAATCAAAACATTGTTTTTAGAATCAATTGTCATAAAACCCTTACCCAAAGCGGCTACACCAATCTTATGTTTTCCTAAATTAACGATCGAAGGTATGATAACGGATGAAATATCTTCTCCGGAAGGCCCACGTGGAAATCGAATCACGGAACCTGTTTTTAAATTAATTTTATTTAATCCCGCATTTCGAGTTCCCACCCATAAATTACCTTCATCATCTTCACAAACGGTGGATATATCACTTCCACTTAACGTCTTGTTGTCATTCGGATCATTCCTATATACTGTAAAAGAATACCCATCATAACGATTCAAACCATCTGCCGTTGCAAACCACAAAAAACCTTTTTTGTCCTGGATTATTTTATTGATCGTACTTTGAGATAAACCTGAAGCAGTGGTCAACCTTTCATAGCGTGTGGACTTTTGAGCCCACAAAAAAATGGGGTCAAAAATAAGCAAGCCAAGAAACACGAATACGATTCGAATGGACACTATAAACGGCCTTAATTTGAAAGTCTAAAATTAGAAAATTTAAAGGAAATTAATTTGAATTTTAAGTGCGAGGGCACGAAACTAAAAAGAATTTAGTTAGCATTAAAATGTGTTAAAGCCATTTAAATAATAGCATTATAAAGCTGAAGCTATGTTTTTGCAACTTCAGTCCACAAAAATGAAAGATTTGTCCAATAAACTATAGGCTTAGTCGTGTAAATTTGACAACAGAAAATAAATGAAATGTTTTTTATTTTTTGATTACCCATTTGCCATGAATAACACCTTTGGAACTTTTACCATTAAAAAATCCGATAACAAATTGCCGAAATATCAGCAGTTGATTAATTCGCTTTTGCAGGATATTGAAATGGGTGAATTAAAACCAGGTGAACGTTTACCTAGTATTAATGAGGCGTCTGAAGAATGTTATTTATCGAGAGATACCGTGGAGAGGGCCTATACAGAGTTGCATAAAATGGGAGTCATTACGTCTATTTTCAGAAAAGGATATTTCATTTCAGAATCAACATTTCAAACAAAGACTAAAATTTTATTTCTAGTTGGGAAAATTACTGATTCCACTAAATCAATTTTTGATGCCTTTTGTGATACATTAGGAAAAAATGTTTCCGTTGATATTTTCACTTATCAATACAAAGCACAACAATTTCAAGAGATCATGAGCCAACAATTAGGCAATTATCATTATTATGTTGTGATGCCCCATTTAATTGAGGAAGATGATGAAAATTTAAAGTGTTTAAAGAAAATACCATCTGACCGATTGATCATCTTGGATCATTCATTTTCAAATCTAAGCCTTACGTTTGCTAGCATCGTTAGCAAACCAATCAGTCAAATCAAAAAAGTTTTTAATACCCAACTAAACCTGTTTAATAAGTACCATTCATTTAATTTAGTTCTGACGGAGGAAGATTATTTCGATGCAGATTTAATTAATGGATGTAGTAAATTCTGCGAATCTATTTCAATGAATTTCCAAGTTTTAGATGGTCTTGACGAAGACGAGATGCGTTTAGGTGAAATTTATTTCACTTTAGCGGATGTCGACCTTGCCAAGGCCATCCATTACGCGGACAAAAATGGGTTTGAGGTTGGAAAAGATATAGGGTTAATCGGATATAATGATTCTTGTTTTAAAGAATTGTTGGTGGGCGGAATCTCCGTCATTTCAAGCCAACCGAATCAAATGGGGCGGATGGCTGCCGAAATGATTCAAGAAAATTCAAAAGAAAACGTAGAATTAGACCTACAATTCATCCAAAGAAATTCACTTTAGGGTTTAATTTGCAAAAATGGACCATGGCCTCATGGTTCCATTTTTTTTATGTGCGCTATATTTCTTTTTATTCCTTTCAATTTCGTCCGATTAATCGCTGAATAGCGAAACAATTCATTAAATAAATCTTCTGAAAGTCCTTCCCAATCCTGCCTATTTAGACCTAAAAATTGGCTTTTAGCTTCAAAAAGGGGTTCTTGATGTGGCTTAGAAAAACGATTCCAAGGACAAACATCTTGGCATATATCACAACCAAATATCCAATCCTGAAAATCCTTTTGCAATTCGATAGGCATATTTTCTTTTAACTCGATCGTGAAATAACTGATGCATTTCGAACCGTCGACTACATAAGGCGTAATGGCATCCGTGGGACAGGCATCAATGCAACGCGTACAGGTACCACAAAAATCTTTAATGGGTCCATCAGGTTCACAAGCTAAGTCAATCAGCATTTCGGCCAAAAAATAAAAGCTACCCCTTTTTGGAATGATCAAATTTGCGTTTTTTCCGATCCAACCAATACCCGATTTTTGAGCCCATGCTTTTTCTAAGATAGGTGCTGAGTCAACAAACATACGACCAGTAAAATCACCTAATTCTGCTTGTAAATCATCCCACAAAAGCTTCATTTTATCCTTAATCACCACATGATAATCGACCCCAAAAGCATATTTTGACACCTTAAAGCTATCTTGTAAGGGCTGGAAATCTGGTGATGGAAAATAATTATACACTAATGAAACAACTGTTTTACACCCATCTACTAATTTCCTAGGATCTAAACGTTTGTCAAAATGATTCTCCATGTAGGACATGTTCCCCTGCATGTTCTGGGAAAGCCAATATTCCAACTTAGGCGCTTCGGCTTCTAAAAAATCGGCATTAGACAATCCACAAAACTCGAATCCATGTCGGGATGCCAAGGATTTAATTGTATCAGAAATGTTTTTGGGAGTACTACTCATGCGACATAAATTTACGAATGCTATTCAAATTATGCCAAACTGTCATAAAATAGTTTTTGGTGTATGATTTGTTTAACGGAAACCTTATTAATTTTGCCATATGAAAAAGAAAAATACCGAAATAAATCCGGAAGAGGAAAAAGCTAATACACAGGAATCCGTTGAAAATACCCCATCTGAGTCTGAAAACACGGAGGAAACCACAGAAGTAAAAGATGAGTTGTCCGAAATGAAGGAAAAATACCTTCGTTTATATTCAGATTTCGAGAATTTCAGAAAGAGAACAGCCAAGGAAAAAATTGATTTAATACAAAGCGCATCGGCCCAATTAATAGTCGAGCTTTTGCCTGTTATGGACGATTATGAGCGCGCATTAGCCAATGCACCCCAAGGTGAAATATCGGAGGGTACCCAATTGATTTTCAATCGATTAAATTCTATTTTGTTAGCAAAAGGGTTAAAGGAATTACCTGCCAAAGGTGAAGTTTTTGACGCAGATTTACATGATTGCATTACACAGTTTCCGGCGCCAACAGAAGCGGAAAAAGGCAAAGTTGTTGAGGTAATTGAAAAAGGATATACATTAAATGAAAAAGTCATTCGCTTTGCTAAAGTGGTGGTTGGTAACTAATTAAAAAATGGCTCAAAAAAGAGATTACTACGAAATTCTAGGGGTATCGAAATCGGCATCAGAGGAAGAAATAAAGAAGGCTTATCGGAAGATGGCCATTAAATATCATCCGGATAAAAATCCAGATAGCAAAGAGTCAGAAGAAAAATTCAAGGAAGCAGCTGAGGCCTATGAGGTACTGAGCAACGCACAGAAAAAAGCACAATATGACCGTTTTGGCCATGCTGGTATGGGTGGTGCTGCTGGGGGTGGATTTGGTGGAGGTGGAATGAATATGGAAGATATCTTCTCTAATTTTGGGGATATTTTTGGTGACGAAAGTCCATTTGGCAGTTTTTTCTCTGGCGGCAGAGGTGGTGGCGGTGGTCGTAGACAAAGAAAAGGAAGCGATTTACGCATAAAATTAAAATTGAATCTGGAGGAAATCGCCAACGGGGTTGAGAAAAAAATCAAGGTAAAAAGGCATGTATCCTGTAAATCTTGTCAAGGAAATGGATCTAAAAATGGAACGGATTTAAAGACCTGCGGAACATGTCAAGGGTCAGGTCAGGTAAAAAGGGTCCAACAAACCATGTTGGGACAAATGGTAACATCATCCACTTGCCCTACATGTAGTGGCGAAGGAAAAAGTGTGGGGGCAAAATGTGAAGCTTGTTTTGGAGAAGGTAGGGTATTAGAAGAAGAAATCATCCCAATCAAAATCCCATCAGGAGTTTCCAATGACATGCAACTTTCCATGAGTAGCAAAGGAAATGTACCACCTAGGGGAGGAATTGCAGGAGATTTATTAATTGTCATTGAAGAAGAAGAGCATGAGTTCCTTCATCGCGATGGCAATAATGTTATTTTCGACTTATATGTAAGCTTCGTGGACGCAGCATTAGGTACCTCAGTAGAAGTTCCAACCATCACCGGAAAAGCGAAAATAACGCTTGAAGCCGGTACACAAGGAGGTAAAATATTACGTTTGAAAGGAAAAGGAATAAAAGAATTGAATGGATATACCATTGGGGATCAATTAGTTCATGTCAATATTTGGACTCCTAAGCAATTGACTAGTGAGGAGTCTGAGCTCTTAGAAAAACTTAGAAATTCAGCGAATTTTGCGCCCCAACCAGGTAAGTCCGACAAGGGATTCTTTCACAAAGTGAAGGATATGTTTTCCTAGTTATTTGATGTAAATCAAAGGATTTATTTTCCTGAGGTCAAACTTTAAAATAATCATTATAAAAAAAGGACTCACGTTATTCGTAAGTCCTTTTTTGTATTAATTCAGTTTAGGTTTGGTTAAAAATGTTTTTAATTTAATTATTATTCCAATGAGGATTATCAGATAAGTAATACTTGATAATATCAATTTAAACGAGTTGATTCCAGATCCTATCGAAACTAATGTTTCTGATATTGGACCTGAATTTAAATAGGTTTTTAGCATAACTAATTCAACGTAATTCTCTGCCCAATCGGCAATCATACATAAAATTGGAATAATCAATATTAGACGTTTGCTATTAAAAAAGTACACAATCCAAGAAGCGTACATCAAATTATAAACGAATGCAAAAATTGCGTCCCAAATTTGAAGAAATTTGCTGTAACAAAGAAGTTGCTCCCGAGTCCTTGATTCAAAGAATTTTTGAACCATTTCTAAAGAGTAAGAAAAAGAAAGTCCTAATGAATTTACTCCAGCATCAAGTTTAAAGCAGCTACTAAAAGGAGCTAAAATGTATATTAGGTAGAAGGAAAAAACTATGGTAAAACCTATAGCTAAATATAGAATTTGGTTTTTATTAAAATATGTAATCATTTTGATCATTGTTTATTTATTGATTGTTTCTAACGATTAGCAGCAAAAAGAATTGTAAATGAAGCTTTTGAGTTAGAATTTCAATAGAGTGAGTGACTTAATTTAAATGTAATTATTATATTTTAATTTTTAAGACATTCCATCTTGAATTTATTCGTGAGTCCTTTTTTGCTTCTGCATGAGGTTTTTCTTAATTTCATTCTATGAAAAAAGATATAACCCAACGATTTAGATATACAAGATGTGTAACTAAACTAATAATGATTCTCAGTATTTTTTCCGCACACATTTTATCTGCACAAACAATTATAGAAAAAATAGTTCAAGAGGAAAACAACAACTCCCAACTGAAAATAATGGCTCACGAGTTATTAGATGGTATAGGTCCAAGATTAGTGGGTACACCACAAATGAAAAAAGCCAACGATTGGGCCGTGGAGAAATATACTAGTTGGGGCATCACCGCCCGTAACGAACAATTTGGCGAATGGAAAGGTTGGGAACGAGGCATCACGCATATCGATATGCTTTCTCCTAGGGTCAAAAGTTTAGAAGGGACTCAATTAGCTTGGAGCCCATCTACCAAAGGAAAATCAATTAAAGCTGAAATCATGATCATTCCAGATATTCTGGATTCTACGGCATTTGCCAACTGGCTACCCACCGTAAAGGGTAAGTTTGTCATGATTTCAATGAACCAACCTACCGGAAGACCGGATGATAATTGGAAACAATTTGCAACCTCAACATCCTTTGAAAAATTAAAAAAAGAACGCGACGAACAAACAGATGCATGGCAAAAACGCATCCGTAAAACAGGATATTCAACCAGAATGCTTCCAATCATTTTAGAAAAAGCAGGAGCAAAAGGTATTTTAACCAATAACTGGTCGAGTGGCTTTGGCGTTGATAAAATTTTTAGTGCCTATACGTCAAAAATACCAACCGTCGATATCGCATTGGAAGATTATGGCACTTTATATCGCTTAGTTGAATCTGGGGACAATCCCATCATCAGTATTCAAACAGGTTCAAAAGATTTAGGCATCGTACCTTCATTCAATACGATCGCCGAAATAAAGGGCACTGAAAAACCAGATGAATATGTCATGTTATCTGCCCATTTTGATTCTTGGGATGCTGGCCAAGGTGCCACAGATAATGGGACCGGAACATTGACCATGATGGAAGCCATGCGCATTTTGAAATTGGTTTATCCAAATCCTAAACGCACTATTTTAGTGGGACATTGGGGAAGCGAAGAACAAGGATTGAATGGTTCTAGGGCATTTGTGGAAGATCACCCTGAAATTGTCAGTAAACTGCAAGCCTTGTTTAACCAGGATAATGGAACAGGCAGAATAGCCAATATTTCGGGACAAGGTTATCAACATGCGGGTGAATTTCTTTCACGCTGGTTGGCTGCTGTCCCAAGTATTCTCAAAGATTCGATCAAAACAAATTTTCCCGGCGTACCGGGTGGTGGTGGTAGCGACTTCGCCTCTTTTGTGGCTGTAGGCGCACCTGGCTTTTCATTAAGCTCTTTAAGTTGGTCTTATTCTAATTATACCTGGCATACGAATCGAGATACCTATGATAAAATCATCTTTGATGATTTGCGAAGTAATGCGATTGTAACAGCTATTATGGTATACATGGCGTGCGAAGACCCAGAAACTATGCCCAGAGATAAAGCTAATTTAAGTTCAGGACAACCGATTCCTTGGCCAGTACAAGTCAAATCACTTCGAAAAGGCCCTGTGGTTCCAAAGAAATAATAAATAATGTTTTGCTTAAAATTGGAGTGTATTACTTAAAAAAAAAAGACCCAAAAATTAATAATTTTCGGGTCTTTTTTAATCAAACCATTCTACTATAAATCATAGATCTATTACTGCATCTTACTCATTTGAAAATTAAATATACCTTCTAATTCCTTGTATTTGGCAGGAGACATTTTTGATTCCTTCAAAGAAGAAACAATTATATTCATCTCATAAGCAGCAATTTGAATGTTACGCTCATTGGAACGAACACCCGCCGCTAAATAATAATCTAAGGATTTTGCATTCCGTTTGACCATGGTGTTTGCTATTTCTAAGGCTTTCTTCTCCTCTCCTATCGACAAATACAAACCTACCATGCTAGCAGAAAATTGATCATAAGGAATGACCTTGTCTGGCATCACAAAATTCAAATGATCCAACACCTTTTTCGCTAATGGAATATTACCCTCGCGGATCAATTGGTCTGCTAATCGGAATGTACCCAAGCGAAGCGTCACACTTGGTATTCCCATGTAAAAGTCCCCATGGTAATAAATACTTGGATCATTCAATCCTCTCCAATACATCTTATTCAACATATTATCCGCCATGATTTTGGTGTTAACAAAACCATCTTTTGCTCCTGAGATTTTAAACGGCATTAATCTGTAGGCATAACCCTCCAATTGCATGCTTTCTTTTAATCCCAAATATTGATCATTTGGCAAAGTAGCCGCAAAATAAATAGGGCGTTTCCAACCAGCTACCGCATTATTCGATATGATTTCCAATTGAATCAACTCACCTTTAAAAATATTTTTTGCCGGCAATCTCCAACCCAATCGATCAGATACAAATGGAAGAAAAGCCTTAGGAAACCAATTCGATTTAGCCAATTCAGCCACGTTAACGGGCACAGACAAAGAATCTGAAGGAAATGTGTTTATTGTTTCCCCACTTTGAGTTTGTGCCTGAATTCGTGCATCATCTTTATGCAACAATTCCAAATAATCAGGAAGCGACATTTCTGAAATATTAGGATTTTCATTGTACATGATTTGATCATTGACCCCTTCTAAAAATTGATCTTTGGTCAATTTAATCGGTAAAGCTTCTGACTCATAGGTCTTACGTTTCATTTGGTCAACATACCAATCCGTGCCTAATAAGGATAAATTACACACGCGAACATCCGTTCTAAAACCTTCTACTTCTTGCACATACCAAAGCGGGAAAGTATCGTTATCGCCTCCCGTAAATAAAATAGCATTGGGTGCACAAGAGTTCAATAGATTCTTGGCAAAATCTATTTGATGATATCTCCTACTACGATCATGATCATCCCAGTTTTGTTGGGCCATAATCATAGGTGCCGACAAACTCAGAACGGCCAATAAAGACCAACGAAGCTGAGGGGATTTGATAATTTTAGTTAGCCACTCGGCCAACTGCATCACACCCAATCCTGCCCATACGGCTAAAAAGTAAAACGAGCCCACATAAATATAATCCCGTTCTCTAGGCTCAAGCGGTGGAGAATTTAAGTAAACAACTAAGGCAATTCCAGTCAATACAAACATCATAATGGTGACTAAAAAGTCTTTTTCATCCTTGCGATACAACAAGTAAAAACCTAATAAAACTAAAATGATGGGTAAATAATAGTAATTATTGCGTGCCTTGTTCTCCTTCATAATGTCAGGTAAATTGGATGTATCCTGAAACGCATTAAATATGGGCCAAGCGTCTTGAGCATCACTTTCTCGACCCACAAAATTCCACAGTAAATAGCGCATGTACATATGACCCATTTGATGACTAAACATAAACCTCAGATTATCACCAAAACTCGGTTTTTGACCCGCAGGAATTCCTAGCATTTCTTGATATAACTGAACATGCTGACCTGAATTACTCCATACACGTGGCAAAAGCATTTGTTGGTCTTTCTGATACACATATTCTGGCTTATTTGTGTACACCACATATTTGCCATCCTTCATCTTATAAACAGGTTCTCCCTGCTTGAATTCCTCAATTTGTGCCGTGTAAATAGGACCATACAATAAAGAACGCGAACCGTATTGCTCTCTTTTTAAATATTTTAAAAAGTTCAAAATGTTACTTGGATCATTCTCATTGATCGGCGGATTATACCCCGAACGAACTAATGCAACTGTATAGGTGGAGTAGCCGATCAAAAGGAATACCAATGAAAACAAAGCGACATTAAGCACCACATTTTGTTTTTTATAGGAATAACGTATTCCGAAAACAATGGCTAAAATCAATAAAACCAAGAAAAACAAAGCACCACTTCCGTAGGAGAATCCTAGCGAATTAACAAATTGCAATTCAAACCAAAAAGCTAATGAAGGAAGTCCAGGGATTACGCCCGAATTAACAATGCCTAAAATTAATAGGCCGATCATCATAGCAATAAAACCGCCCTTATAAGTGGGTTTCGCTTCTTTTTTGAAATAATATAAAATGGCCAATGCGGGCAAAGTAACCAAGTTCAATAAGTGAACACCGATGGAAAGACCCACTAAATAGGCGATGAAAAGAATCCAACGATTGGCTTCCGCTTCATCTTCCACTAATTCCCACTTAAAGGCAGCCCAAACAACGATGGCCGTGAAAAAAGATGACATCGCATACACTTCAGCTTCCACCGCAGAGAACCAAAAACTATCTGAAAAAGTATACACTAAAGCGCCAATAAATCCGGATAACAACAGAATGATGCTTTCCGACTTAGTTAATGAATCAAAAGTTTTGTTTAAAATCTTACGTCCAATGAGAACAATGGTCCAATGCAAAAACAAAATCGTCAGGGCACTTGACACCACAGACATCATATTCACCCAAAAAGCTACTCGGCTTACATCACCTAGGGCCAACAAGGAGAACATGCGACCTATTAATAAAAAAAGTGGGGCACCGGGAGGATGTGGAACTTGTAATTTGTACGCACATGCAATAAACTCGCCGCAATCCCAGAAGGATGCAGTGGGCTCAACGGTCAATGTATACGTGACCAGGGCAATCAGAAAAACAAGCCAACCTGTTAGGTTATTAATTCGGTGAAAATTCAGCATAAATCGAAATTTAAATAAAATTAGACATTTTGCCATTCAATTTTTTGGCAAAAAAGTTAAAAAAGGTTAATGTCACTCTTAAGAAAACTGCTTCAAAAACCGAACATCATTTTCGGTAAATAAGCGTAAATCTTTAATTTGATATTTAAGCATGGTAATACGTTCAATCCCCATTCCAAACGCAAAACCATTGTATTTAGTAGAATCAATACCTACATTTTCCAACACATTGGGATCGACCATTCCGGCTCCCGCAATTTCAACCCAACCTGCTTGCTTACACACATTACATCCTTCGCCTTTACACAGCAAACAAGTAATGTCCATTTCGGCGCTAGGTTCAGTAAAAGGAAAATAGGACGGACGGAAACGCACTTTTGTATCTTTTCCAAACATCTCCTTGGCAAAGTGGTATAAAGTATCTTTTAAGTCTTTAAAACTCACATTTTCATCTACATACAAGCCTTCGACTTGGTGAAACAAACAATGAGCTCTAGCAGAAATAGCCTCATTTCTAAACACTCTACCTGGCATCACTGAACGAATAGGGGGCTTTTGATGTTGCATTAACCGAATTTGAACATTAGACGTATGTGTCCTTAATAACACATCGTCTTGAATTTCACCGGCTCCCTTTTCAATAAAAAAAGTGTCTTGCATTTCCCTTGCCGGGTGATTGGCAGGAAAGTTCAATGCCGTAAAATTATAAAAGTCGGTTTCAATCTCGGGTCCATCAGAAACTGAAAAACCCATCCGATTAAATATTTCTAATATTCTAGCCCTAACCATAGTCAAAGGGTGTAAACTTCCCTGAGAAATAGGATCTGAAATCGTTAAATCATCGGGCGATTTTACATCAGCTTGGGTATTGGAGAAATTATCTTGAGCTTCAGAAAATTTAGATTCTGCTAAATTTTTTAATCCATTCAGCGATTGACCAACGTCCCTTCTTGTTTCAGCCGGCACATTTTTTAATTGGTCAAAAAGAGAAGCTAAACGACCTTTTCTGCCTACAAATTCAATTCTAAAATTATCTAAGTCCGACTCATTCGAAATAATGAATGCATTAATTTCATCTTGAATCTTTTTTATTTCCTCTTGCATCTTCAAATATTAATCTAAAAAATTTTATACCCCAAAGTAACCTGATACAGATTCAATTTAGGCGAAAAAGTTATTCCTGCAGGAATGGGCAAGGTTTTGGTTAGTTGGGACAAATTACCTTCATACCGAACATCTAACGTAAAGCCTAATAAATCAACACCGCCACCTACTTGATAAGAAAATGAGGCTTTACTAGCTATTTCAGCCGCCGTTCCCACATATTTCTGAGTCACCATATTGATTAAATCATTTAATTCTGTATCCGTTTTTAAGGTATAGGAAGCTACCGGACCCGCCATGGCATGTAAAAATTTCCAACGAAAACCCAATAAAATAGGGACATCGATGTTGGTAAAAGTAAACTGTTTGGTTTGCGTTAATCCAGGAATATAAACCGAACCCCCTTTGGTAGAAACTAAAACCTCGGGCTCTATAAATATTTTCCTGCCTAATCGGGCATAAATACCACCCACATAACTTTGTTTAGTTTCCAAACTAGCTAATAATTGATCTTTAATAACAGCGCCATTTAAAGTAACAATTCCATCCGTTTCAAGTCGCGCTAAATTCACTCCTCCTTTAATCCCGATTCGAAAAAAACTGCCAGTAGCCATTTTAGCTGGCATTAGAAATTGAGCCTTTACTGATGTAGTTAAAATCAGAAGTCCAAAGAAAATAATAGTGCGAAGGTTATTAAAATGCATACAATAAATTAGAAAAGTCAATTAGCTTGTAAAATTATCCTTTTTCAACCGAAAAAAAAGAAAAAACCAAATCAAAGCGTAATTTTGAATTATAAAAAATAAAACGTGGCTAAAGCTAAAACTTCCTTCTTTTGTCAATCCTGCGGACACTCAACCCCTAAATGGCTCGGAAAATGTCCATCATGTGAAGAATGGAACACTTTTGTTGAGGAATTGATCGAAACAAATACGCATCCAGCCGAAGTTTGGAAGGATAAGTCCAGAACTAAATCTCAGGTAAAACCTAAATTATTAGCCGAAGTAACATTTGAAAACACCCCAAAATTAATTTGTTCAGACCCCGAATTTAATCGAGTTTTAGGCGGTGGAATTGTACCGGGTAGCTTAGTACTGATTGGCGGCGAACCTGGGATTGGTAAATCAACGTTATTACTCCAGGTTGCGCTTTCCTTGCAAGGCCCCAAAGTTTTGTATGTCACAGGGGAAGAGTCGGAGCAACAAATAAAATTACGCGCGGACCGATTAAGCACGAAACCTGCTAATCTATATATTTTAACAGAAACCAATACACAGCAAATTTTTAAGCATTTAATTGAATTAGAGCCTGATTTAATCATAATTGATTCCATTCAGACTTTATATTCCGACCAAATCGAATCGGGTCCCGGCAGTGTTTCTCAAATCAGAGAATGCGCCTTAGAACTCATGCGCTTTGCAAAAGAAAGTGCCACACCTATATTTTTAGTTGGCCACATCACAAAAGAAGGCTCCATCGCCGGTCCAAAAGTTTTGGAACATTTAGTCGATACCGTTTTGCAATTTGAGGGGGACCGTCATTTAATTTACCGTATCCTCAGAACTACCAAAAATCGATTTGGAAGTACGTCTGAATTAGGTATTTATGAAATGCTAGGTTCGGGATTAAGACCTGTAACTAATCCATCCGAAATTTTACTGTCCCAGCGGGATGAGGCATCCTCCGGAATCGCCATTGGTACACTTTTAGAAGGAAATAGACCCTTGTTGGTTGAAATTCAATCATTAGTGACAACCTCTAACTATGGAATGGCTCAACGCACCGCAACGGGTTATGATTCCAAACGATTAAATATGTTGTTGGCTGTTTTGGAAAAAAGAGGTGGATATAAACTAGGGACCCAGGATGTGTTTGTCAATATTACTGGAGGAATTCGTGTAGATGACCCCGCATTAGACTTAGCCACTTGCCTATCGATGGTATCGTCCTATGAAGATAAAATCATTGATTCTTCGATTTGTTTTGCCGCTGAGGTGGGTTTAGGCGGAGAATTAAGGTCGGTGACGCGCATAGACCAACGAATTGCCGAGGCGGAGAAGTTAGGATTTAAGCAAATATGGATTTCAAAATACAACCTTAAGGGCTTGAATTATAAACCCAAAGAGATCAAAATTCAAACGGCGGCTACCCTATTAGATGTCATTATGAACATTTGGCGTCAAAAATAGCCTTCGGATATTCGACTTGAATTAAATACAAACCATGGGCAGGTACAGATCTACCCGCTTTTTGTCGGTCTTTGGAATTCAGTATGTTCGTCAAATCCGATAATTCCCAATTCCCTAAGCCAATTTCAATCATGGTTCCCACCACACTTCGAACCATCCCTCTTAAAAATCGGTTGGCCTGAATGGTGAAGATTAATTGGTCATTCCGCATTTCCCAAAATGCTTTTTTAATATCGCAATCGAACGTAGTTACTTCCGTTTTCACTTTTGAAAAACACTGAAAATTGGTATGATTTTTCAAAATTTCACCTGCTGAATTCATTTTATCTAAATCTAAAGGTGCCTCAAACCAATACGCATATTTACGAATCAACGGACTTTTAGATGTAGAAATGATGTACTCATAAGTTCGCGATAATGCGTCAAACCTTGCATGAAACTCATTTGAAACAGCATATATGGACTGAATCGCTAAAGATGTAGGCAACATTCGATTTGCCCGGTACACAAAATCAGCTGCCGGAATAATTTCATCAGGTAAGTCGACATGCGCGAATTGCTCCCGAGCATGCACCCCCGTATCCGTCCGTGAACTTCCCGTAATCTCGACTTTCAAACCTAAAAGCAGGCTTAATTTTTCTTCTAATTCAGCTTGAACTGAATGAGCATTGGGTTGAATTTGGTAGCCATGAAATGAGCCGCCATCATACGAGAATTGTATTAGATAACGGCTCATCCAATTATTTCATTAAGGCAGTTTCCAGTGCTGAATGGTAGGAGTCAAAAGCTCCTTGAAGCGTGGAAACCACTTGGCCATCCACCTTCATGTCTTTACCTGCAACTTCTCCGATCAAAGAAAATACTTGGTTATTTTGATTCAAAAACGATTCAAACGTAGCTTTATTTTGAGCATCCACAGAAACCATTACTCTACTTTGAGCTTCTCCAAACCAGAAAGCATCGCGGCGAATATGGGCATCCCCCTGAACAGAGAAACCTAATTTTCTAGGAAACGAAGATTCTGCCAACGTAATCAATAAACCTCCATCTGAAACATCATGAGCAGATTGTATTAACCTAGCGCCAATTAAACCGGCGATTGATTTTTGAACTTTTTGCTCGGTTTCCAAATTAAAATGAGGCGCTGGGGTAGCCTTGATTTTTTTATATGAATATACATATTCAGAAGAAGCAATGTCATTGACAGCTTGACCTATTAAATAAATAAGGTCTCCCTCCTGCTTAAAATCTAAAGTCATTTTCATGCTGGGATCTTCCAAAATTCCCAACATTCCGATGGTTGGCGTAGGAAATACAGGACCTTCATCAGAAGATTGATTATAAAAACTAACATTACCACCTGTTACTGGAGTTTCAAAAGCCAAACAGGCCTTTTTCATTCCTTTAATGGCTCCCACAAATTGCCAATAAACCTCAGGAACGTAAGGATTTCCAAAATTCAGGCAATTGGTAATCGCCACTGGCACACCACCAGAACAAACAATATTTCTAGCTGCTTCGGCTACGGCCATCGCACAACCCTCTTCAGGATCCGCATTCACATACCTTGAATTACAATCTACCGTTATAACAATGGATTTTTGAGAACCGTGAACCTTCACCACTGCTGCATCCGAAGGAGCATTTGTGTTTCTGTTCGCACGGCCGATCGATGAATCATATTGTTCCGCCACCCATTTTTTAGATGCGATATTGGGATGATTCATTAAAAAATCAAAAGCCTTTGGCAATTCTTCAGTCGTTAAATCGGCGACAGAGTCGATCGAGAACTTCTTAAACTCTTGAAAATAAGCAGGTTCTTTATATTCTCGATGATATACAGGCGCACCTCCGCCCAACACCAAATCATCTGCCGGCACGTCAGCCACTAATTGGCCATCCTGATAAAACTCTAATCTTTTTGTATCTGTTACAACTCCAATTTGCTCACAATTCAAATCCCATTTGTCAAAAATACGCTTCGCCTCATGCTCCCTACCCTTTTCCACGACGATCAACATACGTTCTTGGGATTCCGATAACAAGATCTCAAATGGCTGCATATTGGCTTGACGCGTAGGAACTTTTGAAAGATCAATAATCATTCCATGCTCGCCTTTGGCGGACATTTCAGAAGTAGAACAGATAATTCCTGCCGCACCCATATCTTGAATTCCTATCACACAACCTGCTTCGATAATCTCCAAAGAAGCCTCCAACAATAACTTTTCTTGGAATGGATCACCTACTTGCACCGCAGGCAATTTTTCAGAAGATTTAGCTGTAATATCTTCAGAAGCAAAGCTAGCTCCCCCAATTCCATCTTTTCCAGTAGCCGAACCCACGATAAAAACACCATTTCCTACCCCATAAGAAATGGCAGAGGCTTGGGTGCCAACCTTCAAAATACCCGCAGAAAAGGCATTAACCAGTGGATTAGTGGAATAACAGTCATCAAAAAATACTTCACCGCCTACGGTCGGTATACCAAACGCATTGCCATAATCGCCAATGCCTTTAACGACACCTTTAACTAACCACTTTGTTTTGGCTAACTCTATATTTCCAAATCGAAGGGAATTTAGTTGGGCAATCGGACGCGCACCCATCGTAAAAATATCGCGATTAATTCCGCCAACACCCGTGGCCGCACCTTGGTAGGGCTCTAATGCCGAGGGGTGATTGTGAGATTCTATTTTAAAAGCACATCCTAAACCGTCTCCTAGGTCAACCAACCCCGCATTTTCTTCTCCTGCTTTCGCAAGCATTCTTGGAGAATCCTTAGGCAAAGTCTTTAACCAAACAATTGAATTTTTATAAGAACAATGTTCAGACCACATCACAGAAAATATGGAAAGCTCAGTGAAGTTAGGCTTCCGACCTAAAATCTCCTGAATTCGATCATATTCTTCTGGTAGTAAACCTAATTTTTTGGCAGTTTCAACGGTAGGTAAATTGTCAATAGATTCCACAATGTAAGATTAATTTGAAAAAATATTTGCTCTTAACTAAGCAAGCTATAAAGGTAATAATTTCCACGTTGAGACCCAAAATCAAGGCACAAAATGTATTACTATTCAGCAGTATTTTGAGTTTCAACCACGCGCCAATAGGCCTTGTCGTCTGGCGTATCTAAATCCTTATATTGTACATTGAAATGACAATATAAAACGTCTTTTGCCTGTTTATGCCAAATTTCACCTAGGCCTTTCTCCCCTTTCCAGTTAAAGAACTGGGATTGAAACTGATGAGGAATCACTACCGGTGGCGACATTTGCCCGCCAAAATCAGAAACAATAAAAAATTTGGGGTGCAATTGTCTTGCATTTTGTAATGCCGACAAGTGCGAAGACTCAATGAAAGGCAAATCGCAAAGCAAAACCATGATATCATCCTGCTTATCAGCCAACATGCGTAGGCCTTCCGCCAAGGTCGAGCCCATCCCTTCCGACCAATGTTCGCTTATGGAAAATTGGACCTTAGAATTTGTGCGTTGAAGTTTAAGCAAAATCTCGCTGGATTTTTCAGTTTCAGCGCCGATTAAGACTAAAATTTCGGAACACACCGAAAGGGCTTGTTGGCACGTCCGCTCTAATAAACTCTTTCCTAAGTACTGAAACAAAATCTTAGGCTCTCCTAACCTTGAGGAACGACCTGCAGCTAATATTAATCCGATCATCCGATTTGGTCCATATCAAAAGGAGAGAAATCATGACTGAGACGATGTTTCCTAGTATTTACTTTTAAGTTATAAACGGCCATTTATGGATATTTTTTACGAAATTGAATTTACAGAAAAATTATAGTTAATCCATATAGATCGCTATTTTTGTCACATGTTAAGCCCAGAGGAACAGCATTTCATCCAAGTACATGCGGAACAGGATCCTCATCAAATCGCCTTGTCGGGAAAAAAATACCCCAATTTTGATCTCAGCAAATTAGCTAGTCAAATTCAGGCTCGTCAAAAATTAGCTTTAAAATTGCCTTTTTGGGTGAGTCATACAAACCTTTTCTTTCCCCCATCGATCTCCTTAGAACAAGCTTCCTCCGAAGCGACCGCTAATTTCAAAGCCAATATCGTCCATGGAAATGTTCTTGATGCTAGCGGTGGGATGGGCGTAGATACGGCTGCTTTTGCTAAGAAAGCGAATGAAGTCGTGTATGTTGAAAGACAACAAAACCTCAAAGAAATCACGGCATATAATCATGCGCAATTAGGTTACACCAATATCCAACATATTCTTGGGGATGGCCTTGCCTATCTAAATCAAGCCGTTTCGACATTTGATTTTATCTACCTAGATCCGGCTCGAAGAAATGCCAAAGGAGACAAAGTATTATTATTCAAAGACTGTGAACCCAATGTGCTAGATTTTTTACCCATGATAAAAGGCAAAAGCCAATTATTGCTTAAAACAAGTCCGTTACTGGATTTGGAGCGAGCCAATTTAGAGCTGAATGGAGTGGATAAAATTTGGGTAGTTTGCGTTAAAAATGAAGTGAAAGAAATTTTATTTCTCAAGTCCAAAGATGCCACAATGGACCCCTTGATTGAAATAATCGACTTGAATTTAAAAAAATCACACCTTTTTTCAGGAACATTAGAGGCGGAAAAAAGAAAACTGACTAGGATAGAACCCATTTCAAATTTCCTCTATGAACCACATCCGGGCCTATTAAAAGCAGGATTTTTTAAATTAGTGGAAACAGAAAACGTTTTTAAATTAAATTCAAACACCCATTTATATTCTTCCAAGGAGTTGGATACTAAATTTCCAGGAAAATCGTTTCAGGTCATAGAAACAGGACCTGTGGATATGGGTTGGCTTATTAAGCATTTACCCAACAAGCAAGTGAACATTAGTACTCGAAATTTTCCAGGAAAGCCGGAAGATTTGAGAAAAAAACTGAAATTAAGTGATGGTGGGGATTTTACCTTATTTGGTTATAGAAATCATCTAAATCAAGTTGAGCTAGCGCTCACGCAAAAATGTACCATTTAGTCAATTATTTTAGTTAAAAGATTTAACTTTATAGCTTGTTAATACATCAACATTTCAAAATCATATGAAAAGTCTATTAGTAGGTATTTTTATATTCATCGCATATGTTCCGTTGACAGCCCAAGTATTTTCGGGTTTGGCAGAAATCGATAAAGCTAAAAAAGAAGGCTTTTATACCTACTTAAATACGGAAGAGAAAAATGTCACGAATGCCTGGAAAGAATATTTAAAGAAGACGGGGACTGTTGACGCCGGCAGAGCAGGCTCCATTCACGTAGACCAAGCAAGAATATCGTCCATTTCGGATAATCCGATCAACCTCCTGTCCATCATTACCGAAGAAAAAAACAAAATAAAACTTTTTGTTTCCATGCGTGTGGGGCCAGATAATTACATTCAAACGGGGCATGAAAAGTTTAAAGAAGCGAGTCAGTGGTTAGAAGATTTTGCTCAAATCATTAATCTTCAAGAATCTTTGCGTAAAGAGGAAAGTAAATTGGCCGAACTAAAAAGTGCCCAATTAAAAAATCAACGATACGCGGAAAGATTAGTCCGTGAACTCGATTCAAACAAGAGGCAAACGGAACTTTTGACCAAAAAGTTAGAAGAAACTAGAATTGAAAAAGAAAAAATATTAGCGAATCAAGAGCAAAATAAGTTGGACCAAAAAGCCAATGAATTAGCTTTAGAGCAGCAAATACAACAAGTACAATCCGCCAAATCAAAAGTGAAATGAAAAAATTCAACATCCTTAGCGCAGCTTTAGTCTGCCTGCTATTCCTGAGTAGTTTTGGGTTAGTGGAGTATAGTGTGATACGTCCAAAATTCAATCTGAGCATCACGGATTCAACGAAATCAAATCAAAATAGAAATGAATTAGTGGGAGCAAAGAGTTTAAGTGAAGGTCAACCCAATGATCAAAAACCGGAGGAAGAAGAATCAGCTGAAAAGACAATTGTTTCTTGGACGGAGTATTTTGCCATGGCCATTAAAACGGTTTTTCTGAAAACAGTTTCGTTGTTAATCTCTTTATTCATCTCGTAAATTATTGATTTATGCCCTCATTCAACATCCAAACAAAAATTGGAGCTCCTATGCCTTTTGTTTGGTCTCAATTCAATGAGGCATTATTGAAAAAAATATCACCTCCTTTTCCTCAAGTAGACATCAAGCGATTTGATGGTTGCAGCAAAGGAAATTTAGTCATACTTGAGATCAATTTGCTTTTCATAAAGGTCATTTGGTCATCGGAAATCACCTATTCCCATCAGGATTCGAACCAATCCGTTTTCATCGATGAGGGAATTAAGGTACCCTTTGGAATCAATTTGTGGAGACACGAGCACTCAATCATTAAAATAGATGAGTCCCGATGTTACATTCAGGATTTTGTGACTTATAAAACATCAAATGCTTTTTTAGATATAATTTTATTTCCATTTTTGTGGGGAATGATTTTTTACCGAATACCATTCTATAAAAAATACCTAAAGAATGTAGACCTATGAAATTAACACTTACTCATAAAATTATCATTGGATTTATTCTTGGCCTTGCATTAGGAGAATTCTTTTATGTTTTCTTTTCGCCAGAAACAAGCCATGATTTAGCTTCCAAGGTACAAGTGGTCTCCAAGATATTTTTGAGGCTGATCAAAATGATCGTAGGCCCCTTGGTCTTTTGCACCTTGGTCGTTGGCATAGCCAAATTAGGCGATTTCAAAGCCGTGGGTAGAATCGGAATTAAAACAATAGGATACTTTTACTTTGCCACCATTTTATCCCTGATTACTGGCCTTGTGGTGGTAAACATCACCCAACCTGGTAGTTTACAAAGTTGGCCTAAACCCGCTGCCGGAACAGAAACGGGCATAGATGCGTCTAAAACTAAATCCATTGAAGATTTCATTCTTCATATATTCCCAGATAGTTTTTTCAAAGCCTTAGCGGAAAATGAAATCCTCCAAATTGTGATTTTCTCCTTATTCTTTGGGGTAGCTTTGGGATCCATTGGAGCTACTGGAAAAAAACTGATTCATGTCATTGATAACATTGCGGAAGTCGTGTTCAAAATGGTTAATTATGTGATGGAACTAGCCCCATATGCTGTTTTCGCAGCTATGACCACGGTTGTGGCCAACAAAGGATTAAGTATCTTGATCAGTTATGGGTATTTGATGATTTGCTTCTTAGGTGGATTACTCTTCTTTACGGTAGTCATTCTATGGCTCATATGTATTTTTAATGGAATCCCTTACTGGCGACTATTAAAAGAATTAAAAGAAGCTTTACTAATTTCTTTTTCAACGGCAAGTTCGGAAGCGTCCTTTCCACAAACGATTGCAGCTTTGGAGAAATTCGGGTGCAGTAAGCGTATTGTTGGATTTGTATTGCCCTTAGGATACAGTTTCAATTTAGATGGATCTATGTTGTATATGACCTTTGCGACCGGATTCATTGCCCAAGCGTATGGAGTTCATTTAAGTTTAGAGCAACAAATTACCATGCTATTGACCTTAATGATTACTTCCAAAGGAATTGCGGGAGTTCCAAGAGCCTCGCTTGTGATTATCGCAGGAACATTAACAATGTTCAACTTGCCTGCTGAGGGAATTGCTTTGCTATTAGGAGTCGATCCATTTTTAGATATGGGTAGAACGGTGACTTCGGTAGCAGGGAATGGAGTAGCCACTTGTGTAGTTTCGAAATGGGAAGGAGAATTTAATCCCCCAGCTGCTACTGCTTAAAAGTCATTTCCACAGCCTTGCGCGCCGGAATGATGGAGGCCAAGGTGGTAATAGTCAAGACGACTAAAGAAGTCCACACGAAATCCATTAATTCCATTTTAATCGGATATGCATCAATCAATGCATTGGGAATACCTAATCCGATGATTCCAAAGGTTTGCTGGGCCCAAGCAAAAACAAAGCCAAAGACCATTCCTAAAATCGCCCCAGAGAAGCAGATCAAAAATCCTACCCACATAATAGTTTTAAATAATTGGGAACGAGAAATACCAATTGCCAACAAAGTCCGTAGATCTTTTCTTTTCTCAATAACTAATAAAGAAAGGGAGTAAAAAAGCGTAAAAGAGGCGATCCCCATGACAAATGCCATGATTAAAAACACAAAAAGCTTTTCAATTTTGATGGCCTTTAATAACATCGCGTGCTGTTCATCACGGGTCTGAATGGAGAAAGTGCTTCCTAAAATTTGTTTGATTTGTTGTTGGATTGTTTTTTCGTCCACCCCATTGGCCAGCATAATTTCATAGCCCGATAATTTATTTTCTGCTCCCACTAAATCGTTCATCCAATCCAACGGAACAATGACCGTTTGATTATCGAAAGTTTGCTCCACTTCTAATACCCCAGCAGGATAAAAAATATTACTCCGTATAGCTTCCTCATTAATCGAGAATTTCCGCAAAGATTGATGATTCGGATACCAGGCTTCTATGGGCTCAACGACATTTTCAAAACTCATTCCCATGTTTAAAAAAACCCCAATGCCCACTAAAGCAAATGAATGCCCCTCACTTTTAAGAAAATAATCACCCTCTACTACTTGCTTTTTTAGCCGATTGGCCAATAAAAAAGAATCATCAACACCTTTAAAACTAGCAACGACTTGCTTCTTTCCGAAACGAAGTAATGCTTGATCTTCTAAAACGGGATTGATGAATGTGACCCCCAACAAAGCTTTTATTTGTTTCAGTTTTTCCTCAGAGATCGAGAATCGAGGCGTATTTTTAGCAATGATTTTTAAGTCCGGATCAAACGTTTTAAATAAACCTTTTTGAAAATCCTCTAATCCATTAAAAACCGACAAAATTAAAATCAATGCCATCACTTCCACCCCTACGCCTACCATAGAGATTCTGGATATTAAGGTGATAAATCGAGCCTTAACAGAGGAACCAAAATAGCGTTTAGCGATGAAGAGCGGAAAGTTCAATGAATTATTTGGTTATTAATCGATATAATCTGAATCTATTTCATCGGAAGCGGGAGGAATCACCAAACCATCAAAAAGTGCTTCGATTTTAGCCGCATAAGCAGCTGTATCGTCAAGAAAAAATGCCAAATTAGGAATAATTCTAACCTGCTTTCGAATTCGATTAGCCAAAGCATTTCGAATAGCTTTGTTCTTGAATTCCAATTCGTTCATGATTTCGTTGGGCTTGTCGACCAACAAAAAACTGAGATAGCATCTTGCCAGTGATAAATCAGGACTGATTTTAACATCGGTAATGGTCACCATCGCACCCCCAAAAACTTCCTTAAATTCTTTTTGAAAAATTTCACTCAAATCCTTCTGAATTTGCCTACCAAACTTTTGCTGACGTTTACTTTCCATAATTGCTCCTATTCTTTTCTACTCAAAATTCTCACAAATTTCACAATAATAATTGGAATCACCGTAATTTAGTCTTTTCAAAAAGAAAATATGTTTCAGATTCTTCGTTCAAGCTCTATTTTTGTTATGATCTTCTTGATCATCATATGGCTAATAACGACTATTATCATAAGCCAATTTAATCTGCAGCCATATACGTGGGAATTTAAAAATTTCTTAATCGGCCAAAACTTAAATCATGGATATCGAATTTATAAAGATATAAGGGAAAATATTGGACCCTTGTCGGCCAACTTCTACCAATTAATCGACTTTTTAAATATCCCAATCACTTGGAATGCCTATTTAGCCACAGGAATTATTGTTTTGCAGGCCATTATATTCCAACGAACGATCTCGCGTTATTTATTACTTCCCAGCTTAGGCAACTTGCCATTTTTTATCTACAGCCTATTTTTTCATTTTTCTATGGAATTCTTAGTGCCGAATGGCTCTATGTTAGGGTTAACATTTTTGCTTTTAGCGTGGAACGAGATATTAGCCCAACAAAGTACCCTAAAAGTGAATGACCGTGTTTTCTTAATTGGACTCTACATCGGAATAGCGAGTGTATTTTTCTTGAGCTATGCTTTATTTATATTTTGGGCCATACTGAGCCTACTTTTTTACTCCAGTATTAATGTCAGACAAATCATTTTATTGATCGTCGGCTTTTCTCTGTTCTACATTTTTACAGGCTTAATATTTTCCTATCGAGATAATCTGCAAGCATTTATTGACGTTTATAAAAACTCTGCTTTCGTCGTTTATATTCCGACAACCTTACAAATCAAACAAATACTATTAGCCTATATTCCTGCTATTATTTTAGGCATTTGGGGTTTTGCAAAAGTCTTAAATAGCACAAAAATTAATTCCAATGCGCAAAAAGCCCAACAAACGAATTTGATGTGGCTGTTAATCAGTGTAATGATCATCTTTATTATCCCCACCGTAGAGAGAATTAACCTTGTATTCTTAATGCCTTCCCTTATCTATTTTACTTTAAACCTATTTTATTTATTTAAATCCTATTGGCAGAAAGAATTGTTGATCACTACCATATTCATTGCGATGATTTTTAGCCTTTCAAATGAGTGGACTGAAGTGGGCCAACAAAGAATTATGACGCAAAAACTTAAGATCCGAAATGAGAAAATCATGGTCCTAGGTCCCCAAATAGAAGAATATCAAAACAATCAAATGACGGGTCCCTTTGTCAATTGGGAACTTTCGAAATCACTTTTTACTAACCTAAATCAGTATAAAACAATCATCATGATGCACGATTATTTTGATAAGGATATGCCTACGTACATTTATGACCCTGAAAGTAACTTTAAGAAATTAGGATATTACCTGCCTGAATTGACCAATCAATATTTATTGATTGATGCACACACATATAAAAAAATCAACAACTAATTTTATCTACTCTATTTTGATGCCTACCTCCCTCAAAGGCTGTGTCAATAAATGTTTTGAGGCATTTTTTAGCTTCCTCTAAACTAATAAAACGAACAGGTAAACAAAGGATATTTGCATCATTATGAAGCCTAATTAATTCGGCCACCTCAGAATTCCACGCTAAACCCGCTCGAATTCCTTGATGTTTATTGGCCGTAATGGCCACACCATTAGCACTCCCGCACAATAATAAGCCAAAATTATATTCTCCTTTTTCAACTGATTCTGCCACTGGATGCGCAAAATCTGGGTAGTCTACGGAACTAGCAGAATAAGTTCCAAAATCCTGAACCTTGATATTCAAGCATTTCAAAAAATCAATCAACTGATCTTTATAATCAAAACCTGCATGATCACCACCCACAGCAAAACTTATTTGAGAATCCATCTTCGTATTTAATAATTTATGCAAATGTACAGGGATATTATTTACATTTATAGACAAAACAATTAAAATATGACAGATAATCAGTGGCAAGAGGAAGAAGAGAAAATAAAAAAAGCGTTTGACGATAAAACGTGGTCTCAAATTAAATCAGAAGAATCCTGGAGAATATTTAAAATCATGAGTGAATTTGTCGAAGGCATAGACAAATTATCCAAAATTGGACCCTGCGTTTCGATTTTTGGGTCGGCCAGAACAAAACCAGAGGATAAATACTTCCAAGTAGCTGAAAAAATAGCGGCTAAATTAGTCCGACATGGCTATGGGGTGATAACGGGAGGAGGCCCCGGAATTATGGAAGCGGGCAACAAAGGGGCCAAATCAGAAAATGGACGCTCCGTAGGTTTAAACATCGAATTACCTTTTGAACAGATTCCTAATCCTTATATTGACTCAGATAAAAATATCAATTTTGATTTCTTTTTTGTCCGAAAAGTAATGTTTGTCAAGTACTCCCAAGGATTCATTATAATGCCTGGGGGATTTGGAACGCTAGACGAAATGTTTGAATCCCTTACCCTCATCCAAACGCATAAAATAGGTAGATTCCCTGTGGTTTTAGTGGGCACCGAATATTGGAAAGGATTATTAGACTGGATAAAATCCACCATGATTCCCAATGGAAACATTAATGAAGATGATCTTGAATTGTTTGCACTGGTCGATACACCAACAGAAGCAGTTCGGGTCATTGACGATTTTTACGCTAAATATCTCTTGAAGCCCAACTTCTAATTCTTTTTAAAAAAGGCCTTCAATTCGTTCAGAGGTAATGCGTTAAGGGTTAGTGCTTTTAAAAGTCCACCCTTTCGTCCCACTTTTACTCCATATTTCATATCTTTTAATCCTTCGATTTTATGAGCGTCTGGGTTGATCGATACAAATACCCCCTTATCCATCGCCGCATAAATGTTTCGCCAATCTAAATCTAATCGGTACGGGCTAGCATTCAATTCAATGCTGACGCCATTAGCGAGGCAAGCGTCTAAAATTTTATTCGTATTCAAAGGATAACCGGGTCTAGAAAGCAATAGTCTGCCCGTTGGATGACCTAAAATAGATGTATATTGATTTTCGATGGCACGAATTAAACGAGCCATCGCTTTATCCAAATCCATGGTTAAGTTGGCATGCACAGAGGCCACTACATAATCAAATCGAGATAAAATAGGTTCATTGTAATCCAAAGATCCATCTGGTAGAATATCCGCTTCGATCCCTTTTAAGATGGTGAAATCAGACCACAATAAATTGAGGCGATCAATCTCCTCATGTTGCCTAAGAACGTCTTCTTCCTTCAAGCCACCTGCATAAGCCGCGTATTGTGAATGATCAGCAATTCCAAAATAATGTAAGCCTAAACTTCGACAAGCTTCTGCCATTTCTTGGAGTGTATTTTTTCCATCTGAATAAACGGAGTGGTTATGCAAGCAGCCTTGTAAATCCTGCTCTTCAATCAAATCTGTATTTTCATGTTGGCCTGCCCAGTCAAACTCATGTAATCCCTCCCGCATTTCAGGGAGAATAAATGGTTTGTTTGATGCTTGGTAAATGGACTCTTCCGTCAACAAACTTTTACCTTGAAATTGATTGTAAAAATCAATAGATTCCAAATGATTTTCGTGAGCGCTATGTTGAAATAAGGCGGAAATAAATTCAGATTCGTGAACCAAATGAATTTCAATGGGGATTAAATGATCTTCAAAAAAACCACGCCAAGTAAAAGGAGAAGAGGCCTGAAGGTCCTCTACAAAACCATTAAGTTCAGTTATATGGCTTTGACTTCCAAAAATATCATCCGTTTCTATCACAAAAACTAAAGAGGTAATGACTTCGCAATTACGCCTTAATTCCCCCGAAATAGCTATTTTGTCAAATGTCACTTGCAACATGGCCAGAATACGATCACTTAAAAATATCGCTTTATCTAGCCTAAGTTTTTTTCTATTTTCTTGAATATAAATGATTTGAGATTGAATGGAGGATTGTATCGCAGAGCCAAATCCTTTTAATTTTTCAATTTGACCATTCTGACAAGCAGTATTCAAATCTTCGAAATTTGACACATTCAATTCCTGCCAGATGGCTCGAACTTTTTTGGCGCCCAGACCCTTTATTTTCAGAAGATCTAAGATGCCGGGCGGCGTCTTTTCAACAATCTCTTCTATTTCCTGACAAGTTCCTGTTTGAGCAAGTTGATATATTAATTGGACGATGACTTTTCCCACTCCAGGAATCAATACTAACTGATCGATTGTCAACTGGTTTATTAATCCAGGAAACTTATCTATTCCGCGAATCGCAAAAGAAAGATTTTTAGCTTTAAACTCATTAACGCCATGAACATCCCAAAGCTTGACCAACAACTCTAACGAATCAACTAACTCATCATTTTCCATGCACAAATATATCATCCTCAAAGGACAAATTAATATAGTTGATCTAAGTTAATCATTTTAGTTCCATGGTTTATAAGAATCAAAAGCTGGCTCATTGACTTAAAAATGAGCGTATTATCAAATGAAAATGGTAAATTTCCAATAATTTAAATTGTATTTAGGGAAAGAATTAAAAAATTATTTCTTTTTAAAAATTAAATCAAAAATAAAATTTTAAATTATTGATTAATCAAGCAATTTATAATTTTCGAGCCTATGAATTTCTCATTTGACAACTACAACGCAGAGGGCTTTTTTGACGAAATGTTTACCGAAGACGGAAAAACAAGGTCAGGGTATACATTTTTTAAAGATCGCGTAGAACAGCTAACTAAGGAAGAGTTCATGCGTCGACAAATTTCTGCAGAGAGAGCATTAATGGCTATGGGCATTACGTTCAATGTATATTCAGAAAATGAAGGAACAGAGCGCATTATGCCCGTTGACATCATCCCAAGAATTGTCAGTTCACAGGAATGGGAGAAAATGGAAAAGGGATTAATTCAGCGAATAACGGCCTTAAATTTGTTTTTGGCCGACATATATTCTGATCAAAAAATTATCAAAGATGGCATCATTCCAAAGGAAGTCATTTACTCATCAAAAAACTTTTTAGCGCCATGCATGGGCATTAAACCGCCTAAAAATATTTGGATCCACATCACAGGAACGGATTTAATTCGAGGAAATGATGGCGAATACATGGTTTTAGAAGATAATTTAAGATGCCCTTCTGGCGTTTCCTATATGATGGAAAACAGGGAGTTGTTGAAGCAAACATTTCCTGAAGTTGTAGCAAAAACACAAATTAGGCCCATTGCTGATTACCCGCATAAGCTATTGCAAATGCTCCGATTTATTAGTGATCGACCTGAACCAACCGTGGTGGTACTTACTCCTGGAATTTACAATTCAGCCTACTTTGAGCATTCCTATTTGGCCCAACAAATGGGAGTCGAGTTAGTTGACGCGCGTGATTTAGTCGTGCACGAAGGCTATGTAAAAATGAGAACGACCAAAGGTTTCAAAATAGTGGATGTTATTTATAGGCGAATTGATGATACATTCTTAGATCCAAAAACCTTTAATCCGGATTCCTTAATTGGAATTCCAGGGATATTTGATGTGTATAAAAAAGGGAAAGTTGCCTTAGCTAATGCACCTGGGACTGGCGTTGCCGACGACAAGGTTATTTATGCCTATGTGCCTCGAATGATCAAATATTATTTAGGAGAAGATCCGATCATCGATAATGTAAAAACATATATCTGCAGCGAGCCGGACGATTTAAAATTTGTGTTAGAAAATATCGGTGATTTGGTAGTCAAAGAGGCCAATGAGGCCGGTGGTTATGGGATGTTGATCGGTCCAAAATCGACCAAAGAAGAACAAGAGAATTTCAAAAAGTACATTTTGGCTAATCCAAGAAACTATATTGCACAGCCAACGATTTCATTATCTCGCGTGCCATGTCTAATTAATGACCATGCGGAAGGCAGGCACGTTGATTTAAGGCCCTATATTTTATATGGAGATGGCGTAAATGTAATGCCTGGAGGATTGACCCGTGTGGCGTTGCGAAAGGGATCTTTAGTCGTAAATTCCTCTCAAGGAGGAGGTTCAAAGGATACTTGGGTGCTTTACTAGGTAATAGGTATTAGGTAAGAGGTTTTAGGAGGTAATAAGTAAGAGGTATTAAGTAATAGGTAATAGGTAATACATCAACCCAATCAACTAATTACCTGGTAAATATTACATCTTTACTGTTCTATTACCTCTTACTTATTTTATTACGTCTTACCTATTTTATTACCTATTACTTAATACCTCTTACCTATTTTATTACCTATTACTTAATACCTCTTACCTATTTTATTACCTATTACTTAATACCTCTTACCTATTTTATTACCTATTTTATTACCTATTACTTAATACCTCTTACCTATTTTATTACTTAATACCTTTTACCTATTTATTACCTCTTACCTAATACTTATTACCTAAAAAACTTGGTTTCTAGTCAAATCATCCAACGTCTCTCTCTTCCGAATGACAATGGCCTTTCCATGATCAATGAGTACTTCCGCTGGCAGAAACCTTGAGTTATAGTGGGATGCCATGGTAAATCCATAAGCACCTGCATTAGCTAATGCAATAATGTCACCCTCATGTACCTCATTCAAATTTCGCTCATCTTGTTTGCCATTAAAATCAAATGAAAAGGTATCAGTTTCACAAATATTTCCGACCACCCGGTAAGCTTTTTGATTACCTGAGTTTGCATTGGAAGCATTAAAAATATAATGATAAGAACCATACATCATGGGCCTAATCAAATGATTAAGGCCAGTGTTAATCCCTAAAAAAGTCTTGATCGGATCATTTTTAACCACCGTTGCCTGTGCCAAAAAGGTTCCAGCTTCACTTACCAAAAACTTGCCTGGCTCCACCCAAAGCTTTAATTCTCGTCCATATTGACGGCTAAATTCAAGAAAAGATTGGCTCATCAATTGGCCCACTTCCTGCATGTCAACCCCCGGATCTTCGGGTGAATAGGGAACTTTAAATCCACCGCCTAAATCAATAATCTCCAAGTCCTTAAAGTCAAAAGCAAATTCAAAAAGTGCAGATGCAGCTTCTTGAAATGTTTTACCATCTTTGATATCCGAGCCAGTATGTTGGTGCAAACCAATGACATGAATTTTATATTGATTGACAATGGCTAAAATTTCCTTTTTTTGATGAATTGAAATACCAAATTTAGATTCAGGATGAGCGGTCATGATTTTTTCATTTCCACCACCAAAAACATGAGGCTTAATGCGAATAAGACAAGGCTTAGTAGAGCCATATTTTTGACCAAACTTTTCAAGAACTGAAAGGTTGTCCAAGTTCACAACGGCGCCTTTGTCAACGGCAAATTCAATCTCCGAAAAATCAACTCCGCTCGGAGTAAAAGTTATTTGATTGCCAGCATAACCAGCCAAGATACCTAATTCTAATTCTTGGGGAGAAACAACATCTAAATCCACTCCATTTTGCAGCATGATGCGCAAAATAGATATATTGGTATTCGCTTTACACGCATATTTAATCGATAAAGGAAAACCCTTCAATGACCCACGAAGAACTGAAATTTTTTCCCTAATTTTGTCTGCATCGTAGACATACAGGGGCGTTCCAAATTGTTGGGCTAAGTCCGTTAACTGAATACCTTGAATGGAATAATATGCCATTGAAATTAAATTTAGCGACAAATATAGCCCTAAAATGATCATCAAATGAAATACTTATACACATTTCTTTATTTCATCGTTTGCTCGAGCGTTTTTAGTCAAATTAAAAGCGGTCCCATGCTTGGGTATTCCGAAATGAAGGAGACCTTAATTTGGATTCAAACTGAAAAGTCATCCAAGGTTGAAATAAAATATTGGCAAAAAGATAACAAATCGAATAGTTCAATTAAATCAACCGATCCCGTTCAAACTCAAAAGCAAGACAATTTTATTGTCAAAATCATCACTGACCAAGTGGAAATGGGTAAAAAATATTCCTATGAGGTCTGGATAGATGGCAAAAAAATGAATTTTGATTATCCGCTTGAATTTCAAACTCAAGCATTATGGCAATATCGAACGGATCCACCCAATTTTACTTTTGCCTTTGGATCCTGCAATTATATTAATGACGAAAATTATGATCGGCCCGGTAGACCATATGGAGGTGCTGACGAAATTTACCAGTCGATCTATCAACAAAAGCCAGATTTCATGATTTGGGGAGGAGATAATTTTTATTATCGAGAACCCGATTGGAATACAAAAACAGGAATGATTCATCGAAATGACCATACTCGAGGACAAAAATCAGTCCAAGCACTCTTAGCAAATACACATCATTATGCTATTTGGGATGATCATGATTATGGCCCCAATGATGCAGATCGTTCTTTTGTTTTAAAAAATACAGCCTTGGAATTGTTTAAACTTTATTGGGGTAATTTAAATTATGTATTCCCCCAAGAAGCGATCACAGGCCAGTTTCAGTGGTCCGATACCGAGTTTTTCTTAATGGATGACCGTTGGTTTAAGGCGCCAAATGATGTAAAAGATCCCGCAAAAGATTACTTTGGTCAAAAGCAATTAAATTGGCTTTTGGATGCATTAACCACCAGTAGGGCTAGTTTCAAAATCGTTGTAAACGGAGGACAAATCATCAATCCGGCTAAAATATTTGAAAATATGGCTAATTATGAACAAGAAAGGAATCAATTATTAAAAGAAATACAAAATAGAAATATTCCCGGAGTTTTATTTCTGTCAGGCGATCGGCATACTTCTAGTTTTTGGAAACTTGAACGCCCAGGCACCTATCCCTTATATGATTTAACCGTTTCGCCATTAACTGCCGGAACAGCCACGCCTCATAAATTGGATTTAAACGAACAATTAGTACCAGGAACAATGACTCAAGAACGAGCATTTGCTACAATCAGTGTATCAGGGCCATTAAAAGATCGTACATTAAATATCACTTTACGTGATGTAAAGGGAGATGTTTTGTGGAAACAAGAATTAAAATCAAATTTATTAAAATAAGATGGAAGTAGTTTTAAAGAGGATAGATGATGATTTTCATTTTGAAGGAATGGGCAACTCCTCCGTTCCGGTTCATATAGACGCCGCCGAGGGCATAGGTGGACATAATGCAGGTGCTAGACCGATGGAATTACTCCTTATGGGTATCGGTGGATGCACCGCTATAGACGTGATTTTAATTCTAAAAAAGCAACGTCAAGCGATCGAAGATTTTCAAATTAGAATTTCAGGAAACCGAGAAAAAATAGTAGGTACTGAGAAAACACCTTTTCGTGAAATCAATATTCAATTTGAACTTAAAGGCGCCATCGATGGAAACAAAGCATTAAAAGCAATCCAATTATCGATGGAGAAATATTGCTCGGCTACGGCCCAACTAGAACCCAGCGCTAAAATAACACATACTTTAGTTTTAAACTCAAATCAATTTATAGCCTAACATGCAAGCTTATTTAGATCTACTTACCCACATAAAAGAAAAAGGCACATATAAATCGGATCGTACAGGAACAGGTACAACCAGTGTTTTTGGATACCAAATGCGTTTCAATTTAGCCGATGGATTCCCATTGGTCACCACAAAAAAAACACATTTAAAATCCATCATCTATGAATTGCTTTGGTTTTTAAAAGGGGAAACAAATACGGCCTATTTAAAAGAAAACAATGTCAGTATTTGGGATGAGTGGGCAAGCCCAACGGGAGATTTGGGACCAGTATATGGTAAACAATGGCGTTCTTGGGAAGGAGCTGATGGTCAAGTCATTGACCAAATAAAAGATGTTATTCATACCTTAAAAACAAATCCCGATTCTAGGCGAATTATCGTAAGTGCTTGGAATGTGGCCGATTTGCCTAAAATGGCTCTAATGCCTTGTCATGCGTTTTTCCAATTTTACGTGGCGGATGGTAAATTATCATGCCAACTATACCAAAGGTCTGCCGATGTATTTTTAGGCGTTCCTTTCAATATCGCTAGTTATGCGCTTTTAACGATGATGGTGGCCCAAGTTTGTGATTTAGCTTTAGGTGACTTTGTATGGACCGGTGGTGATACGCATCTTTATAGCAATCACATGGAACAAGTTGACCTACAATTGACCCGTAGCCCTCGTCCATTGCCCACCATGCGAATCAATCCAGACAAAAAAGACCTACTCGATTTTGTTTTTGAAGATTTTACCTTAGAAAATTACGACCCATATCCAGGCATTAAAGCACCTGTAGCTATTTAGGCAATCAGCATTTTGATAATATCCGCGGCAGAAAATCCTTTGGATTCTGCCTTATAAGATAAAATAATACGGTGTTGTAACACGGCAACTGCCACCTCACGAACATCTTCCTCATTAGGAGAATATCGACCATGCATCAAAGACCTGCATTTTGCAGCCAAAATTAAATTCTGGGAAGCGCGTGGTCCTGCACCCCATGTAATAAATTCTTTGGTAGATTCTGTGGCTAATTCATTATCTGGTCTGGTTTTATGTACCATAGTAACGGCCTCTTCAACCACATGATCTGAAACAGGCACACGTCTAATCAAATCTTGATAGGCTAATAAAGAACTAATCGTCAATAAAGGTTTAATGTCAACATCAACCCTCGTTTGTTCCGTCATGCGAACCACATTAATTTCATCCTGAAAACTAGGGTATTCTAATTTAATCATGAATAAAAAACGATCTAATTGGGCCTCCGGTAGCGGATAAGTTCCCTCCTGCTCAATCGGGTTTTGTGTAGCAAACACCAGAAAAGGTTTAGGCAATTCAAAACTTGTCCCTGAGACAGACACCGTTTCCTCTTGCATAGCCTCTAAAAGCGCAGATTGAGTTTTAGGTGGAGTCCGATTAATCTCGTCAGCCAATACTAAATTCGTAAATACAGGACCGCGATTAAATACAAAATTGCGATTAGCATCTAAGATTTCAGATCCTATGATATCAGAAGGCATTAAATCAGGTGTAAACTGGATTCGTTTAAAATCCAAAGCGACCAACGAAGAAATGGTGTGAACTAATCGAGTCTTTGCCAAACCGGGAACTCCGACCAATAAACAATGACCTTGACAAAATAATGCATTAAGCATTAATTCAATGGTTAAATCTTGGCCTACTACCCTTTGATGAATAGCCGCTTTTAAAGCCTGAATGTCTTCAAAAAATGTTTCGGCAAGTTTAACGTCGTTCATCATACTTATTGAGAAGCTCCTCCTGATGATCCGCCAACAGTCCCAAGCGTATTGCAACTCTTAAACTCGTCATCAATGTAAATAAATACGTCCTCTTTTGCTTTTAAAAACCATTTTTCGATCGCATCATTCTTCTTACGAGTCAAAGCAATATTTGAAATTTTCTGATAATCCTCCTTTAAGTTTGCAAAATGAGGCGGATGCTTTGCTTTAAAATACAAAATACGAACTGCACTTCGGCCGTCCTCAGTTCGGTAAGGAATAGGGGTAGAAATGGTCCCCACTTTCATGGAATCAATTGAAAAATACAAACCTGGTTCCATCGTTCCGTCAAAAGGAATTCGGTATGAGCGACTTCCCATATCCATAATTAACCCCCCAGCATCCTGCGTTCCCTTGTCCTGAGAATTATCACGAGCAGCGGCATCAAACTTAATAGAATCACGTTGGATCAAAACTCGAATACTGTCTAAATATTTAGTAGGCTCCGTTAAATCTAATTTTTGATAATCTGGTCTAAGTAAAATATGCCTGGCATGATACTCCTGTCCACGTACTTCTAATAACTGAATCATGTGAAATCCAAACTCACTTTCTACCACTTCCGACATTTGATTTGGCTTTAACTTTAAGGCAGCTGCCTCAAATGGTGCAACCATCTGGCCACGCTTAGAAAATCCTAAATCTCCTCCACGTTTACCACTTCCCAAATCCTCGGAATATAATTTCGCCAATTCTTCAAAGCTTTCCCCCTTTTCTATTCGCCTGCGGTAATCTAACAGACGAGAAATCAATTCATTTTTTTGATCCTTATTGGGCTGGGCTAAGCGAACGATGTGTCCCACCTCAACTTCAGAAGGCAGATAGGGCAATGAGTCCGTCGGAATAGTACCAAAAAATGCAGCCACTTCCTTAGGGGTTATTTTGACATCATCCGTAATTTTGTCTTGCATCTTGCGACCTGTCATCTGCTCTTTCAAATTGGCCCTCAACTCCTCTTTCATGGTAGCTATGGGTTTGCCAAAAGCCTCCACAATATTCTTTGCAGTCCCATATTGCTGCTCCATTTGATCCATTCGAGAATTCAACTCTATATCAATACGCTTATCTTCGACAATGACTGAGTCGATTTCAGCTTTTGCCAACATAAGTTTGTTGATTACTAATCCTTCTAAAATTTGGCAACGATCTGGAGTGTTGGCTTGACCGCTAGATTGATATTGCTGAAACTGTTGTTCAATCTCTGATTTTAGGATATAATGGTTATCCACTTTAGCTATAATCTTATCCAATAACTGAGCCGTATTTGCTTCTTGGGCTACACTTGTGATCGAAAGTAAACAACCCACTACTCCTAAAAATAAATTCTTAATCCTCATCATGTCTATTGCATTATTTTAGTTAACTCATCCTCTTGTCGGATGATAGGAAAACTCTTTTTCAAATTTAATACCCAATTTTGTTCTAATTCAGCCTGCAAATTCCTAATAATTGAACTTCTAGCCTCAGAAAAACTCTTTATACGCTCTTTCTCAATATTTTTAACGTCAACAAAATAATATCTACCCGCTTTTTCGAAATTCTTTTTACCTACTTCCCACGGAATACTATCCAATATCGCATTTTCTCCACGTTTGAAAAAACCTTCTTCTGCCAAAAGACTCAATGGCTTAATGGCATTAAACCGTTTAACCACGTCTTCCATCGATTGAGAATAGAACTTTAATGAAACACGCGAATTTTTATTTTTATCCGTTTTCGAAGCAGTCTTCAAATTTCCCTCTAATTTTTCAATAATCCGAGTGTTTGCAATCCCCTTTTTATTTAAATATGAGGCAACTCGATTAATTCTTCCCTGAGCCAGACTATCCAATTCACTCGAATCATGATGTCCAGAAATTTCAATGACATACTCGCGATTCTTGGCCATTAATATAAATAATTCTTGTAAAAGTTTGGTAGACGCGTCGGTCAATTGACTTTGTCCAAACTGAAACAAAAGATCAGGAAACCGCTTATTCATCGGATAGGGCGCCGACTTTAACAATTCTAAAGCATCTGAAAGTGTCTTTGGATTATCTGCACTAACTAATTTAGCTTCCAAACGACTTGGCATCGTGAACTTTAACGCATTGGAAGCATAGTATTTTTGTTGGCGTACCGAATCTAACGAAGGCTCAAAAATCTCCCTTTCTGTGATTTTACTATACAAGCTGCCCTCATAGAATTCCTTCATTTGATCCTTAAAGGCAGGGTATTTTACTTCCAAATGTTGTTCCTCCGCCTGAAGTGTAAATAAATCAATAAATTGTTCCAACCAAAATTCTTCGGAGATAGTCGGCAAATACCCCAAGGCCTTAATCTTTTTTCTTTGTTGGTCTACGATAAAAGCATAAAACTCCTTAATCGTAAAAGACTTTTGGTCGATGGAGAATAATGGAAAGTTCAGGTAAGGCTCATCACCTACTCGATCCTGAGCAAATCGCTCGAGAGCTACTTTTTTATTTGCCTCATTAATCAAAACTTTATTTTCTTGTCGTACACGCTTCATGAAAGAAGCCTTTATGATGGCGCTACGTTCAGAATCAGTCAAGACCTTTTGCCTTAAATATTCCGCCATCTCCTCATAACTTAAAATGGGCTTCTTGTCTAATAATTTAAAGATTTGCCAACCTAAATTGGTCCGAATAGGTTCTGTATAATCACCCAAACGTTGGATATTAAATAATTTATCTTGTAGTTCTTCTGATAATTCAGAAGAAGAATACCAACGCCTTAATTCGCCTCCTCTGCCCTTCGAATAGGGATCTTCTGAAAAGTTTCTACAAATTGTTTCAAATGTATCCTCCCCTTTCGCTAAATACTTTTGTACCTGATCGATCTTATTTTTTGCCTCCACTTGCAAATTGGTAGCTGCCGATACGGGTACCGAAATTAATATATGAGCTAAACGGATTTTGCCTTGATTAGGCCGAATATCTAATACTTCGATGATGTGATATCCAGTCTCAGTCCGAATAATACCCGAATGCTGACCCTTCTCCAGGGAATAAATTGCATTTTCAAGCGGATATTTAGTTTGAAGAATAGAGACATATCCTAATAATCCTCCCCTAGGCGCTGACATTTCATCCTCAGAAAACTTCGTCGCTAATCCTTTAAAATCTTCCCCAGCGACAAGTTTTTTGCGAATGTTGTCAATTTTCTGAAAGGCCAACAACGTATCCGCGGCACTTGGATTGATGGGTAATTTCACGAGAATCTGAGCAATCTGCTTTTCAAATTTAGATCGCTGATAGGCTTCCCTTACCAAGGTCTCTAATTGATCATTATCGATCAAGTATGGACTGGCTAATTCCTTCCTAAAACTTTGATATTCATCCTGAAATCCAGGAGATGAAGGTATTTTAGCTTCCTCAGCAGCTAATATCTTGATTTGGTAATCAATGTAATCCGACAAAAACTTTTGCTTATTCCCCGATTTGATACTATCACTCTCTAATAATCTTCTGTAATCTTTCTCAAAAAGGGAGGAACTGATTTTCTTATTTCCAATTTGTAGCACAAAATCAGATTGAGCCTTAGACAAATTAGACAACAAGCCCACTCCGAAAAACAACAAAATTAAAAAACGTATTTTGAAACGCATAAAATTTAAAATCCTTGGGGCTTAATTGACCTAGATAAGCCGATAAAATTACGAAAAATCATTGAGAAAGTGATCTATTTGACAATATCCTTGACCTTTATTTCATACCCAAATTCATAATAAAAGGAATTTATGGCTGAATCTTTGCCCTTCCATTGAATGCGTTTAATTCTGGGTCTATTTTGAAGAGACAAATCTTCCCAACTCCATACCCCTTCAGAAATACCTAATAAATCATCTCGATCCAAAGTGGCTAAAAAATCCAATCCCACAGCACTTAATCTCGTGCCCCACAAAAACCAACCTAATGGATTGCTTGCAGAACTCCACTCAATGAATGCCAAAGGGATTTGAAGGGCATTACTGTACGTGCTTACTTTGTTCAAAAATTTTTGACTTTTTAAATAGTCATCTATTTCCCAAAGGGCTATTTGTATGCCTAATTTTTGTCCTTCTTTTAACTCCAATTGTAAACTAGGTATTGAATCCGAACCTATTTTAGCCCCTTTTTTAACCTTCCCTAGGTAATGGGTTCCGTGTGCTGCTTTAACTACGGAATCTTTATCCACCACACTGAGACTATAGGTCACGAACAACTCATCATATCGCGTTAAATTTTCTTGTATATCGTGAGCGATTAAAGGCTTAAGTAGTAGATCAACTTGCTTGCTTTTCAGCTGAACCTTCTTAGTAGCTACATTTTCTTGTGGGGACAATCGTCTGCCTGAATGACACCCGAACAGGCAAACAGCAAACATGAGTATAATAAATTTATGCATTAATTTCCCTGAGGTTCTTGTTGGGTCAAACAATGAAAACTTCCTTGCCCCCAAATAATTTTTTTGGCCGATAAGCCTATAACGGGTCTATCGGTAAATAATTGTGTTAAGAGATTTAAAGCGATCTCATCCTGAGGACAATCAAACGTAGGTACTAAAACCCCAGCATTGGAAATGTAAAAATTGGCATACGACCCAGGCGCTCTAAACTCATCAATGATCACAGGATCTGGCATAGGCAATTCAACTATGGTCAGCTGCTTGCCTGAAAATAAACGCATTTGAGATAATTCTTTTAAGTTTTTCGCTAACACCTCATGATTTTCATCGGATTTTTTAGGCTCCACCATGGCAATAACAGTATCTGAATTTACAAACCGAACCGTATCGTCAATGTGACCATCCGTATCATCTCCGACAATCCCATCACTCACCCAAAGCACTTGGTCCACACCATAATAATCCATCAGGTATTCTTCGATTTGACCTTGGTTTAAATGAGGGTTTCTGTTGGCATTCAGCAAACAAGACCTACTCGTCAATAAACTTCCCGCTCCATTAAACTCAACGGATCCGCCTTCCATGATAATTTTGGGCTGGGTAAACGGCAAACCTAACGATTGAGCGATCCCAACAGGTATTTTATTATCATCATCAAACGGCGGATATTTCCCACCCCAAGCATTATATTCCCAATCTACAATCATCCGAGAATCTGTATGCTGATGGATTAAAAATGCAGGACCATGATCTCGACACCATGCATCATTGGTCGGTCGAATATGGCATTTAATTTGATCTGGACTTATCCCATATATAGGTAATTGCCCCTCAATAAACTCTTTTAACGCAAGATCATGGACATTGATATTCACTTGCTCTCCTACCGAAATCGCCTTAATCAACTGAAAATATTCAGGATACATGTCAGGCAATTTTTCTGCTTGCCATGAATGGTCGTTATGCGGAAAAGTAATCCAAGTGGCCTTATGAGGATGCCATTCGGGAGGAAAATAATATCCTTGTGATTTTGGAGTCATGCCCATGCAATTATAATTGTGCAATCAATCGTAAGCCTTCTAAGGTGATCAACTTATTCACCTCATCAAAGGAAGATTCCAAGGGAGTCAAAATAGATGACAATCCACCCGTGGCTAATACTTTAATGTGAGCACCTTTTTCCGCTTTGATTTGAAAAATCATTTCCTTCACTAAACCTACATAGCCCCATAATATCCCTGATTGAATCGCTGAAACTGTATCAAACCCTAAGGCCGATTCTGGCATTTCCAGAGGCACTTCAGGTAATTGGGCCGTTTGGGAAAACAAAGATTTCACCGCTGTTTTCAATCCTGGGGCAATGGAAACACCTTGCATTTTCCCCTGTGCATCCACTAATGTAAAAGTTAATGCGGTACCAAAGTCAACGATGAGCACATCCGTTTTATAATTCAAATGCGCATATACCGAATTAGCGACTAAGTCAGAACCAATTTCATCTGGGCTAATGACCTCAATGGGCAAATTCACATATAATTCAGTGCCCATACACATCGATTTTTTCCCCGACCAAAAATCAACTCCCTTCTGAATTTGAGGTAAGACCGATGGAACGACTGAACTGATTAGGATGGAATCTGGTTGATAGGAATCAAATCCTTTCTCTTTCAATTCCTTCACTAACCACATTTGCAGGCGCAATGGGCTCCATGGCTGATGCGTAGGAGTGCGTAAAATTGCTTTCCAAGTATTCTCGGCATAAAATCCAAATACGATGTCCGTATTTCCAATGTCAATGACTAATAGCATAATTAAGCGGGTAAATCTTTTTCTAATCCAGCGGATAAAATAGGAAATCTTAACCAAGATTTAGGGTCTAAACTGTAATCATCCACATGAAAGCCCGGTGCATAACGCTCCCGCTTCCATTGATTTCTTGCCCAAAGCCTATAAAAACGATGTGTAAATTCAATTAATTTATCTTTCGGAAACTTAGATTGGTACATTTCAATTATAAGTTTCTGACATTCCATAGGAGATTTTCGATCGTAAAAAGCCAAACGCTCCAAATCATTCAAAATAGGATATGGCATCAAATCTTCCTCATCCACTTGATGACTTCCTAATGGCCTAAGCTCCGCACTCGGCTCAAGCGAGTTGACCCGGTGTAAACCTGCCATTTTATAACCATCAAGCGGTCCATGCATTTCTGCCCAGGTCAACCATTTTCTCAAAAATGTTTTATCTATTCCGGCAATGGGTGATATTGATCCCGAAGTATCTCCATCCATCGTCGCATATCCAACACTAGCTTCAGATCGGTTTGAAGTAGCTAAAAGTAAGGCATTGTTAATATTGGCAAACATCCACGCACTCGGACTTCTTACCCGAGCTTGTACATTTTGCAAAGTAATATCATCTGATTCCCAAGATAATGTACGATCGATAGCGCCCTCGATTAACGTTCGATAGCCCTTCACCAGCGCATCGATATCGATTTCAAAGTGAGTCGAACCAATAAATTCAGCCAACTCTTTTGCTGATTGACGCGTATCACTGGAAGAATTCACGGTACCTTGATAAATGGTTGTCAATAATTTTGACATTAAACCACTCAGGTTTTCAACCGAATCTATCCAAGGGATATAGGCTAATTTTTGTTTGAGTCCTTTAAATCCCAATTCTTTTTCTGCCAACCGCATCGCCATAAAACAAAGCGAACTAATGGCCGAAGAGTCAGCACCACCCGATAAGGAAACCACGTAACCAAAGGATTTAGACTTTCTCAGGTAATCAAACAGCCCTAATGATATGGCCCGAGCAAATTCCTCCTCTTTAACGTATGTTGAATCTTCCCACAGATTTATTGAATTTTCTGATGCTGGTTGTTCCGTTTCGAAAACCTCTGTATTTGAATGAATAATATCGTCTGCTTGGGTAGATATAGCCCGAAGGTCTACAGCAGAATAAATTAAATTTGAATCAGCAAATGAAAACCGATTGGATTCTACTATAATTCGGCCATTCTGAGCAATGTAAGCATCTCCATCAAAAATGACTCGGCCAGATTCATTGCCCAATAAATTGGCAAACAAATAAACGCCATTAATTATTTCAGCTCCTTCAATCGCTAATTTTTTTCGAATTTTTGATTTACAGAAAGCAAAATGCGAGGCTGTTGGATTACATATCAACGAAACCCCTCGTTGGCCCAAGGAATTTGCTGGGCGATTTTCACCCTCCCAGGCATCTTGGCATATTTCTACTCCGAGTAAAATTCCTTTACCTATGTTGACCCGATAATCACCCAAAGGAATTTCGAGGCCATCTTTACCAATATGATTTCTTTGACCAGCAGGCCAAGGAGAAAACCAACGAGCCTCATAATGGACTCCATCGTTGGCCAAATGCTGCTTAGGAATTAAAGCAACCAATTTTTTGTTTGAAATACAGGCTGAAACATTATAAAGTTTTCCAGAAAAACGTAGCGGGAGTCCGACAAACACAGTAATACCGGAAGTAAACGGAATTAATTTATTTAAATAGGACCATGCTTTTTCTTCTGTAAAAGATGAATAAAACTGATCCTCGCAACCGTAACCCGTTAAACACAGCTCAGGTAAACATAAGATTGAAATGTGAAATTGTTGGGCTTCCTGAATTACGTCTAAAATACGCTTAAAGTTACCCTCCCAATCTAATGGGATTTGATTAACAACCCCAGAACCAACGATTATTCTTGGCATTTATTTTCGAGGATTTTGGGTAGTGATTTTTGGATTTCGACTTAAGAAACGATACCAAACTTTTTTCTTTTGTAAACCTTGCGCCCCCATTAAAGCATAATTAGGGGTTCTTACGTGCTTATATCGCGGGGTCCACATCCAAGAAAATGCTTCCCTAGGTCTAAAATAAGATTCCCCATGCCTATGCTCAACACGCACACGGCAAGTTTCTCTTTGACATCTAGCGGACCAACAACTACTCATTCCGGCCCATAAAAGTAGGCAGGAAAAGAGAATTGAAAAGAAACGAAATCCGTGCATGATGGGAAATAATCTATTTAAAAAAATGATTCTAAACGTTAGAACGATTTCTAATTAGTTAAATTACAAATCAACTCTTAATTTTACTAGGAATTTAAATTTAAAATGGAATTCAATACCAAAGATATAAAATCAGTTGCAAAAAGAGATGTTTTTGAATATCCTGTCATGGAATCTTTTTATACGATTCAAGGAGAAGGTAAATTTCAAGGACATGCCGCCTATTTTATTCGGTTGGGAGGATGCGATGTAGGTTGCCATTGGTGTGATGTGAAAGAATCATGGCCAGTAGACACTCACCCTAAAAAAACAGTTGGAAGCTTAGTTAAAGACGCGTTACAATTTCCTGGGCGAATGGTTGTCATTACGGGTGGAGAACCTTTAATGCACGATTTGGGGCCCTTAACTGAAGCGTTCAAGGAAGCAGGATTCAATACGCACATTGAAACATCAGGGGTATGTGAGGTCGTAACGGGAACTTGGGACTGGATTTGCTTCTCACCCAAAAAATTCAAAGAAGCTAATTCAATGATTTTTTCGCAAGTTGACGAGTTGAAAATTGTCATTTTTCATAAATCAGATATTGCGTGGGCTCAAGATTATGAGCCAAAAATGCCTGCAAATGCAGTATTATATTTGCAACCGGAATGGTCAAAACAGGCAGAAATGAATTCAATGATCGTTGAATTTGTTAAATCAAATCCACATTGGAAAATTTCGATACAAACCCACAAGTTTCTTCAAATTCCCTAAAATGATTGGACTCTGGATCATCCCATTGTTTTCGTTTTTATCCGAAAGGGATAGTATTCCAATCGTCCCTGTTCCTATAAAAGAACTAAACATTTATAGAACTCAATACTTTCCCACGTATTCTGCCAGCCGAAAAGAACTATTTTTAACGGTCAGGAAAGCCCTCAATTCTGATGAAGAAATCTTTGTATCAAAATGGAATGGCCAGAAATTTGAAGCTCCTTGGCCCATAGAAGAGCTCAATCAAGAAAATAATGAAGGTACGCCTACGCTCTCTAAAGACGGCAAAACCATGATTTTTTCTGGCTGTGATTATCCAAACTCATTTGGCGGTTGCGATTTATATATGTGTCAATGGGTAGAAGGATCTTGGACTAGGCCCAAAAATTTAGGGTATAAAATAAATTCACATGATTGGGAAGGTCAACCACAATTAAGTCCCGATGGTAAAATGTTATTCTTTTCATCGGATAGGCCTGGCGGACAGGGAAAAAGAGATATTTGGCTTTCGAGAATAGATGGAGACGGAAATTGGGGCCAACCCAAAAACCTGGGTGAAGAAATCAATACCACGGAAGATGAGCAAGGACCCTATTTTATCCAATCTAAGGACATATTAGTTTTTGCTAGCAATCAGAAAGGGGGATTAGGGGGTTTAGATTTCCATCAAAGTTTAGTTTATGAAGGTATTTGGTCCAAATCAGTACCCATTTATGAGATCAATAGCCCGTCCAACGAAGCAGGGTTTTCTGAAGCTATTCTCGAAAATCAGTATTTTATCTCTAAAAAAGTGGGTGATCCCAACCAAGATCTTCAGATCCATAGCGTAATTATCCCAGATTATTGTTGGATTAAAAAACCATTCACCCAAAAACCGGAGATCCTCGCATTAAAGCCAACTCAATTTTTCGAGTTAAGTTTTGAAGACATTCAATTCAAAATAAACCAATCAGACTTACCGATTGAAGTACCGTTGAGTTTAAAGAATTTAGTCGAATTTCTTTCAAATAATACTCATCAACACATTGAAATACATGGACATACAGATGAAGTAGGAAATTCAATATCCAATGTAAAACTCTCTGAAAGAAGAGCCTTATCCGTCAAAACTTTTCTTGTGAATCATGGCATTGAATCTTCACGCATAGTAACAAAGGGATTTGGAAATACTAAGCCCAAGATTAAAAATGCAAGTATCGAGCAGCGAAAGGCCAATAGGAGAATTGAAATTATTTTGCCCTAGATTTTTTTCTACCTCGCTTCTTTTTCTTTTTGAAAACTTTTTTCACCTGAAATGGGTGTAAGCTAACGTTTACTGAGTCTCTTTGTAACCAGGCAGAACGCAAAGAATCTGTGATTTCGATATCAGGAATCAATCGAATAGACACATGAGAAACTCCGAAAGAGATCAATCCTATTTCCTTGGCAGCGGCCATTGAAATGTCAATAATCGCACCTCTTCGATATGGACCGCGGTCATTGACCCGAACAACAGTCGATTTGTTTGTTTTTGGAAAGCTCACTTCCACCCATGATCCTAATGGAAAATAGCGATGCGCTGCTGTAAATAGATAGGGATTGTATTTTTCCCCACTAGTCGTTTTAGTACCCCAAAATCGGCTATTGTAAAACGTGGCATTACCTGTTTGCCTTTTCCCAAAGCCTAAAATTTCAAAGGTTTGTAATTGAACGACAAATAAAAAAAATGAAATTTTTAATATGGGTGAAATCATGCAGTAAGGCAATTCAGTCGTGGATAAAACAAAAAAGCCCTTTTCGCAAAGAGCTTTTCCACTGTATATTTTACTTATTTTATCGGTGGGCGATGTCGACAAATGCACGTGAAGTATATCCAGTATAAATTTGTCTTGGTCTGCCTATAGGCTCTTTATTGGTCTTTAATTCTTTCCACTGAGCTAACCAACCAGGTAGACGACCGATAGCGAACATCACGGTAAACATATTGGTCGGTATCCCTAAAGCCCTGTAAATTATTCCAGAATAGAAATCAACGTTAGGGTATAATTTTCTGGCTACAAAATAATCATCGTTTAAGGCTGCTTCTTCTAAATGCTGTGCGATAGATAAAACAGGATCATTCACTCCCAATGCTTTTAAAACATCGTCAGCGGCCTTTTTTATAATTTTAGCTCTTGGGTCAAAGTTCTTATACACACGATGTCCAAAACCCATCAATCTAAATCCAGATGCCTTGTCCTTAGCCATAGCAATGTATTTATCTGTATCTCCTCCATCGGCCTTGATAGCTTCTAACATCTCAATAACTTCTTGGTTTGCACCCCCATGCAAAGGACCAGAAAGTGCTTGAATTCCGGCTGATATCGAAGCAAAAACATTGGCTTGAGAAGACCCAACCAAACGAAGCGTTGACGTAGAGCAATTTTGCTCATGATCTGCGTGCAGAATTAATAATTTATTTAAGGCTTTGGATACAACAGGATCTCCTGTAAAAGCTTCACCTGGTTTTGCGAACATCAATTGTAAAAATGTAGAACAATAATCCAACGAAGTATCAGGTTGATTCGCATCTTGACCTAAACCTTTTTTATAATTCCAGATAGCCATGATGGGCAATGTAGCCATCAAGCGCATCATATTTTTTTCATCATCTCCCGCCTCTTCTGTCGAATGAAAAGCGGACATAAGACCCACTAAACCAGCTATTTCGGCCATGGGATGAACTGAATTTGGAATATCATCAGCGATCTTTTTCAAAGCCTCATTTGAAATCGTGTATTTTTTTATTTCACTTTCAAATGAATCCAATTGAGTTATAGTCGGCAATTCACCATGGATCAATAAATAAGCCACTTCTAAAAAAGTAGATTTGTCGGCCAATTCTTCAATACTATAACCCCTATACCGCAAAATTCCTTCCTCACCATCTAAATAAGTAATCGCACTTTTAGTTGCTCCTGTGTTTTTGTAACCTGGATCGTAGGTGACATAACCAGATAAATCACGAAGCTTAGCAATGTCGATCGCTTTTTCATTTTCAGAACCTACAAATGTTGGCAACTCAAAGGATTGACCGTCTAAATTGATAACCGAATTTTGAGACATAGTGTTAATAGTATAATGGCAACTGGTTGGCAATTTCAAAAAGTATTTATGAAATTTTGAAATCGAACTACTAAGATAATACGTTATTTTGAAAGGTTAAGTACCTTTATGAATCCAGTAAAAATAAATTTAATTAACACAATTTTTTCTAAATATATTTCAAAAATATTTGATTTTATGATGCATTTACCACAAATTATTTCTGACTACTCATTTAGTTCAAAGGATCGATTTCTTACCTATGTGAAAATTGACACACAATCTGACCCTAAATCGACCTCGAGTCCTAGTACTGAAAAACAAAAAGATTTGGCAGTGCTTTTAGTCAAAGAGCTTCATGAGGTAGGAATTTCCAATGCGCATGCGAATGAATATGGATATGTCTATGCACACCTGGAATCAAATGTATCAAAAGATGTCCCAGCGATCTGTTTTTGTGCCCATATGGATACTTCCCCCGATTGCGCTGGTTTTGGGGTAAAACCTATCATACATCCAAATTACCAAGGGGAAGACATTATTTTACCTGATGACCCTTCAGTGATCATCCGCTTAAATGAACATCCCGATTTACAAGAACAAATCGGCAATGATATTATTACGGCGAGTGGCAAAACTTTATTAGGGGCAGATAATAAGGCAGGAGTTGCGGAAATCATGGATGCGGTGGCTTTTTGGCAGAAAAATCCCAGTGTCCAACATGGCCCAATATCCATCGTATTTACCCCTGATGAAGAGGTAGGCCGAGGAACGGATCACATCGACATTCAAAAAATAAATGCCGTATATGGGTATACGTTGGACGGTGAGAAGCGTGGACATCTAGAAAATGAAACATTTTCTGCGGATGGATTTACCATTAAAATCAAAGGTATTTCTCAACATCCAGGGTTTGCCAAGGGTAGAATGGAAAGCGCCATAAAAATAGCGGCTGAAATTATCTCAAAACTTCCAAAAGAATATCTCAGCCCAGAAACTACCGAAAAAATGGAAGGGTTTATTCATCCAGTAGACATCCAAGGACATGCCGAAGAAGCTCAAATAGACTTTATTTTAAGGGATTTTGATACATTTAAATTGATTGAGTACGGGAATTTACTCAAAGAAATCACCTTGGACGTATTAAAAAATTATCCAAATAGCCAAGCGGATTTTATTCAGAAAGAGCAATATCGCAACATGAATGAAATCTTAAAAGATCATCCATTGTGCATTTCATTAGCGATGGAAGCGATGAAATTAGCAGGATTATCACCGGAAACGACGAGCATTCGTGGGGGTACAGATGGTTCCAGGTTAACTTTTATGGGATTGCCTTGTCCCAACATCTTTGCGGGCGAACATGCATTTCATAGCAAAGAAGAATGGGTTTCCGTTCAGGATATGCAAAAAGCAACTGAAACCATTCTGTATTTAGCAGAACTGTACACGTTAAGGTATTAGGTAAGAGGTATTAGGTAAAAGGTAATAAAGTAATAGGTATCCGTTAATAGGTTACAATTAAAATTTATAAAGATTAAGTATTTGTAAAATACCTATTACCTCTTACCTAATACCTATTACCTAAAAAAACTACTCCCACTCAATAGTAGCTGGTGGTTTAGACGAAATATCATACACCACTCGATTCACTCCCTTGACTTGGTTAATGATTTCATTGGAAATTCGGCCTAAAAATTCATAAGGCAAATGGCACCAATCTGCCGTCATTCCATCCAAACTTGTCACAGCACGCAAGGCCACAACCTGCTCATAGGTACGTTCGTCGCCCATCACGCCGACCGATTGGACAGGTAATAATATCGCTCCCGCTTGCCAAACTTGGTCATAAAGACCATCTTGCTTCAAGCCATTAATAAAAATCGCATCCACCTTTTGTAAAATATCCACTTTTTCAGGAGTAATATCCCCCAAAATACGAATGGCCAATCCTGGTCCAGGGAAAGGATGACGACCTAAAATTTCTTGGGGTACGCCTAAAGTCTTGCCGACCAACCGAACTTCATCTTTAAATAAAGTATTCAAAGGTTCTACGACCTTTAACTTCATGAAATCAGGTAATCCACCCACATTATGATGTGATTTTATCGTCGCCGAAGGACCATTTATGCTAACACTTTCAATGACATCTGGATAAATAGTTCCTTGGCCTAACCATGAAACCCCTTCGATCAAATGGGATTCTTGATCAAAAACGTCAATAAACGTTTTCCCTATCGCCTTACGTTTTTCTTCAGGATCTGAAAGTCCAGCCAGCGCATCATAAAAAAGCTTTTTTGCATTAACGCCCTTCACATTTAATCCCAAGGTATGATACGATTCCAATACCTGTTCAAATTCATTTTTACGCAATAATCCATTGTCGACAAAAATGCAATATAGATTTTTACCAATCGCCCGATGCAGTAAAACGGCCGCCACCGAACTATCCACTCCCCCTGATAAACCTAACACAACTTTATCATTTCCCAATTTCTCCTTTAAAGCGGCAATGGTCGTTTCAGCAAAGGAATCGGAAGTCCATGTTTGTGCACATCCAGAAATGCCCACCACAAAATTCTTAATCAATTCACTTCCCTCTGTGGTATGTGTAACCTCAGGATGAAATTGTATCCCAAATATCGGTTTTGATGTATGTGAAAATGCGGCGACACGCACCGTTTCGGTACTTCCAATCACCTCATATTCCTTTGGCAAATCCATGATGGTATCCCCATGAGACATCCATACCTGGCTTTTTGCTGATAATCCTTTCAATAAGGCATTTGATTTTTTAGAATCCATGTGCGCCCTTCCATATTCTCGATGCGCAGAGGCCTGCACAGATCCACCTCCCAAATGAGCTAACAATTGAGCTCCATAACAAATACCCAAAATAGGCCGATCACCAAATAAGCTCAAATCAATACTAGGCGAATTTGCATCACGAACCGAACAAGGGCTACCTGACAAAATAATCCCTTTCACGGAATCGTCTAAAACTGGGATTTTGTTATAAGGATGTATCTCGCAATACACTTTAATTTCTCGTACTCGCCGAGCAATTAACTGTGTTACCTGAGAACCAAAGTCAAGGATAATAATCTTTTCCGCCATACGAATTGATAAAAAATAAACAGCAAAGGTCGGAAATTTCAGTCAAAAACCGATTATTCCTTTAGAAAAATCTAATGGTATAATAAATAACGTAAACGCATTTGCGAATAGACTTTCAAAGCGGGTTCCCAAGAAGCACGAATTTGAGCTTCCGTTTGGCCCGCTAGCATTTGCTTGCGTAAAGTATCTGTACCGGCCAACTTATCGAAAAAAGATGGGCTTGAAAAGAAGCTTTCATTTTTACCCATCTTGTTGAAAAAATAAAGCAAGTACTTTAAACTGAATCCTAATTGGCGCACCGGTATTGTTGTCAAATTAAACCCAAAACAAAGTTTACCCTTTTGAGGAGGATCCATCGCTCCCGCCATAGGCACAGGGGTAAAATGATAATCACCAGCACCTTCCAACGGAAGTCCAGCCACCTGAAATTGCGTATTCGTTCCTCGGCCTATACTGACAGGCGTCGCTTCAAACAGGCAAAGCGAAGGATATAAACCAATGGATTGGTCATTTGGCAAATTAGGAGATGGGGGAATCGTTATGTGCACAAAAGCATCATGCGAGTAATTCTGCACGGGAATCACTTTCAAATCACAAACCACTTGATTCGCTAACCAACCTTCGCCATTAATCATTTTTGCTAATTCGCCCATCGTACAACCGTGAACAATTGGAATAGGATTTAGGCCCACAAATGAGGCAAATTGGCGATCTAAAACGGGCCCATCGACATAATGTCCATTGGGATTAGCGCGATCTAGAATGAGCAATGGAACCTTGTTTTCAGCACAGGCCTCCATGACATAATGAAGTGTAGAACTATAAGTATAGAAACGAACACCTACATCCTGAATATCAAAAACAACGATATCCACATTTTTCAAGTCATCCGGGGTCGGCTTTTTATGTGTTCCATATAAGGATATAATGGGCAATCCCGTTTTTTGATCAACACTATCGTCCACATGTGCACCCGCATCTGCACTTCCTCTAAATCCATGCTCTGGAGCAAAAATTTTAGTGACTTGAACGCCGGAGGCCAACAAGCTATCCGCCAAATGTGTCTTCAAAATAACAGAAGTGTGATTCACCACAAGAGCTACTTTTTTATTCTTTAATAAATGCACGTATGATCTTGTGGAATAGGCTCCTGGCATGGGATTGCCTGTCTGCTGTGCCGGCAAGGAATAAAAAATGAACAATAATAAGATTAGCTTGTAGAATCGAATCAATAGCATTTTCTTTGCGTGTTAAATTATCAGGTCAAATATCTGATATTTTTTTAGCATTATAAACTTGTGAATTAAAAATGAATTTTCCCTTATTCGTAGCTCGTCGGATTAGAAATACGCAAGAAACTTCATTTTCCAAGACCGTCACGTGGGTTGGCGTAGGAACGATATCATTAGGCATTAGCATTATTCTGATTGCTTTTTCAATTCTATTTGGGTTCAAATCAGCCATACAAGAAAAATTAACTAGTTTTTCGGGTGATATCCGAGTAAGTAAATTGAGTGGTAACCATTCGATTTCAGAAAGTCCGATTTATAAAAATAAGGCGTGGGAAAAGTCGGTCGCTCAGTTACCCTACATCGATCATATCCAATCCCACATTCAAAAACCAGGTATTCTCGTAGGAAAAACAGGACTAGCCGGAATTGTCATCAAAGGAATTGGCCAGGATATGCCACATGCTCAAATCAAAAACAATCTAATCAAAGGTCTCCCCTATTTAAAAAATTCACAGGATGTCATCATTAGCCAGATTCTTGCCAAGCAATTAAAAATCAGCCTGAATCAAAGTCTAATTTTATATTTTTTAAGCCAACCCGAGCGACCTAGAAAAGTTAAAGTAACCGGAATTTATGAAACGGGATTAGATGAATTAGATAAAATTTTTATCCTAGCAGACCTACATTGGGTACAGAAAATGAATGGCTGGAGCGCGGATTCCCTAGGTAGCTATGAAGTCATTCTTGAAAAAGGTGCAGATTTGAACCGATCGGCGTATTATTTAGAAAAGGATTTACCGACCGAGTGGAAATTAGAGACCATTGAAGAACTGTATCCATCCCTATTTGACTGGATGAATATGTTGGACCGCAACATTGTCATCTTTATTTCTCTATTGCTCGTTGTCGCCTGCTTTAACCTCATCGCCACGCTTTGGGTATTAATCATGGAAAGAATTCCTATGGTCGGTTTACTAAAAGCCCTAGGTAGCTCTCAAAAACAAATAAGAACCATTTTTTGGTGGAACGGATTCTTTATTTTGCTAAGAGGATTGCTGATCGGCAATTTAATTGCTATCATTTTTTGCTACATTCAATATACCTATAAACTGATCCCATTAGATCCAGAAAATTACTATATGACCTCCGTACCCATCCTTTGGGATACACCTACTTGGATATATGTCAATGTAGGAACATGTCTTTTAGTAGCCCTTACCATAACTATACCTACTTTATTTATTAAAAAAATAGACCCCAAAGATGCCATCAATTACAAAAATTAAAAACGTTCGATATCTATTCATCGCTTCGTTCCTATTCATCAGTGTTTATTTACCTGGACAAAATACCATCGTTTATTCCATTGATTTGAATAAATTCACCAACGATAAATTAAGTGTCCAAGTAAAAACGCCCAAATTCAAGGAGGACCAAATTGACTTTTTCTTTCCTAAAATCGTTCCCGGAACGTATGCGAATTATGACTTTGGGAGATACATAAGTAATTTTCAAGCTTTTGATGCGCAAGGAAAAAGTTTATCGGTCGTAAAAAAGAATGTAAATCAATACCAAATTAAAAATGCGGTTAAATTAACTCGCATTACCTACCAAGTAGACGACACTTGGGATAGTCCGGAAATTGACGGAGAATATGTATTTGAACCTGCGGGCACTTCCTTCCAAAAAGACACTTTATTTGCCTTAAATACGCATGGATTTTTAGGCTATTTCAAAGGATTTGAAAAGAATAAAATCGAGTTAGAAATTAATAAACCTACTTTTATGGTGGGAACTTCTTCCTTAAAAAGCGACACAAAAAGCAGTCCCACGCAAGATATTTTCAAGGCAAATTCATACTATGAAATCGTAGATTCCCCCTTCATGTATGCTAAGCCTGATACGACTATTCTGAAAATCGGCAACGTCGAAATCGTTATATCCTTATTTACGCCCAACAAAACCTTAATCGCAGAGGAAATAGCACAAAAAATCAAGCCACTTTTAGAAGCACAAAAAAACTATTTGGGAGGCAATTTACCTATCCAGCGCTATGCATTTTTAATTATTCTGTCGGACAACCTAAAAAATGGTAGTTATGGTGCCCTAGAACACGCTAAATCTTCATTTTACTATTTACCTGAAGGAGATATTTCAGGTTTAGGCCAGACGATTTTAGACATTTGTGCCCATGAATTCTTCCACATTGTAACCCCTTTAAACATTCATTCGGAGGAGATAGGAAATTTTGATTTTAACCAACCCAAAATGTCCAAGCATTTATGGTTATATGAAGGCCTAACTGAATATGCTGCCCATCATATGCAATTGAAATATGGGCTCATAAAATTACCTCAATTTATGCAAACGATCCAAGAGAAATGGGAGACGATGCAAATGCAATTTGACGATAAAATTCCCTTTACCGAGATGAGCAAAAAAGTATTAGATACCTATAAAGATCAATATAGCAATGTATACCAAAAAGGAGCTTTATTAGGTTTTGGCCTAGATTTATTGTTGAGAAAAGAGTCCAATGGAGCGTATGGAACCCAACAAATGATGCAAGATTTAGCTAAAATTTATGGCCCCAATAAATCCTTTAAAGACGATGAATTATTTGATCAATTAATCCAAGTAACTAAATTCCCTAGCTTAAAAGAATACTTCAATAACTATGTGGCAGGAAACAAAAAAATTCCGTTAAATGACTGGCTCAATAGTATAGGATACGAAATCGATCCCAATAAAAAAGACACGGTTAAAACGTTAGGATTTGATTATCAAACACTTAATATAAATTCAGAAACGAAACGGGCGTTTATAGGTAGTGAGTTAGGGATTAATGCCATTGGAAATGAACTCCATTTAAAAGCTAAAGACGAACTAGTCTCCGTGAACCAATTGCCCGTCGACCTACCTAATTTTGTCAAAAACACCCAACAAGTATTATCAAATATAAAAACGGGTGATTTACTTACCTTAGAAATCGCGCGATCAAACGACAAGGGTGGATTTGAAACATTCAAATTAGTCGCCCCTTTTCAGTTGACAATTCAATCGAGTAGAAAATCCATTAATGAATTGATTTTGCCTTCAAGAAAGCAAATCAAATTGCGGGAAGATTGGATGAAGCCTAATCCTTAATTTCAGCTACGGGAGCGACAAATTCTTTTTCATGCTTAGCAATCCAAACCGTGGCTACTCCATTGCCAATAAAATTAGTGATAGCGCGGGCTTCGGACATAAATCGGTCTACGCCCAACAAAAGCGCTAAACCCTCCAAAGGTATCACTTGGAGCGCGGTCAACGTCGAAGCCAACACCACAAATCCACTACCCGTCACCCCGGCGGCACCCTTACTCGTCACCATTAAAACTCCTATGATGGTCAACAATTGGCCATAGGATAAATCAATGCCATAAACCTGCGCTAAAAACAAAGTAGCCATCGATAAATAAATACTAGTTCCATCTAAATTAAAAGAATATCCGGCTGGAACGACTAGGCCAACGACCGATTTCGAACAGCCCATTTTCTCTAATTTTTTCATCAGCGACGGCAAAGCTGCTTCGGATGAAGAAGTCCCTAACACAATTAATAATTCTTCTTTAATGAATTTCAAAAAGCTCCAAATTCGTTCGCCGCAACTACGCATCACAAAGCCTAAAACGACGAAAACAAATATTCCCATCGTCACATACACGGAAATCATCAATTTAGCGAGGGGCAATAAAGAATGAATCCCAAACTTTCCAATCGTAAAGGCCATTCCCCCCAAAGCGCCCAAAGGAGCTAAATACATAATTAAATGTAAACCCTTGAAAACCCAATCCGAGGCTTGGTGCATGCCTGAAATCATTTTTGCCTTGCGAGTAATGAAAGTTAAGAGGACACCAAAAATCAAAGAAAAAATCAATACTTGGATCGTGAAATTTTCTTTTAAAAACATGAGCCAACTAAAATCCGCGGCTTTTTGAGTATACTTTGAAATATCACCACCTGTCACATCATCTCGGATAACCCCGATTCCTGGTTGGAGTATTTTAGAAACTGCCAATCCTATTACCAAAGCCAGAGTCGTAATGACTTCAAAATACAATAAGGCCTTTCCACCTACACGACCTACCTTTTTCAAATTGCCCATGTTAACAATTCCCAAACTGATGGTCAAGAAAATGATTGGATGAATAAATAGTTTGACTAAACTGATAAATATCCCACTAAACATCTCACTTAAAGAAGGACCAAAACTAATTTCGGTTCCAAGCAATGAATAATTAATTTTCTTGTCAAATACAGGGTATAGCGCAATGTCAGGTCTAAAATGACCTACAATAACACCAATAACAATGGAAAGGAGAACCCAGAAAGTAAGGTTTGAGGTAATATTATTCTTTTTCATTCGTTAGAAAGAGGTTTAAGCAAAAGTAATAATTATTGATAATAAAACATCGTTTGGGATTCTGCTGAGTTTTGCCGAATTTTACAAGCTATTTATTTGCCTCAATTTCAAAGTTTATGTCAGAAAAAATCAAGTGTTTAATTATAGGTTCGGGTCCTGCAGGTTATACAGCTGCTATTTACGCTTCTCGTGCAGGTTTGCATCCTGTTATGTACATGGGAGGCCAACCAGGAGGCCAGTTAACCACAACCACTGAAGTAGATAATTTTCCAGGATATCCGACCGGCGTGGATGGTCCAACCATGATGATTGATTTAGAAAATCAAGCCAAGCGGTTTGGAACGGATGTTCGTCACGGATTAGCGGAAAAAGTAGATTTCACTTCCCAACCGAAAAAAGTTTGGATTGACAATGGAGATGAAATTGAAGCAGATTCCATCATTATAGCCACCGGTGCTTCGGCGAAGTGGCTTGGCTTAGAAGGAGAAACTACCTACAATGGTTTAGGCGTTTCAGCCTGTGCTGTTTGTGATGGATTTTTCTACCGAAATCAAATCGTTGCCGTTGTGGGAGCGGGAGATACGGCCGCAGAAGAAGCCAGTTATTTGGCTAATTTATGTACTAAAGTTCACATGATTGTCCGGAGAGACGAAATGAGAGCTTCTTTAATCATGCAAGATCGCGTCAAAAATAATCCGAAAATTGAAATTCATTGGAACTCAGAGACCGAAGAAATCCTAGGGGATTCGACAGGCGTAACAGGTATCCGTTTGAAAAATAGGGTCAGTGGAGCTACGGAAGAAATTGCATTAACGGGATTTTTTGTAGCCATTGGACATCAACCCAACACGTCCATTTTCAAAGGTGTGTTAGCCATGGATGATCAAGAATATTTAATCACAGAAAAAGGAAGTACTCGGACCAATGTGGAAGGCGTATTTGCTTGTGGAGATGTGCAAGATTCAACTTACCGACAAGCCGTTACGGCAGCCGGAACAGGTTGCATGGCAGCATTAGACGCGGAAAGGTGGTTAGCCTCCAATCAATTACATTAATCATTTTGATGAATTTAAAGACGATATTTTTAGCCGCAATCTTTTTATTTCCTTGCTTTTTATCCAAAGCACAGGAGAGAAAATTATTTAAAAAGAACACCAAAATTGAATATAAAAGTCAGGCCCAGCTGTATCAAGAACAGAGTAAAAAGAGTGATTTAGACGAATTACCTCCTTTACAGTTTAGAACAGAATCTGAATCCGGATCTACAGCCATTGGAGGTTCCGAAATGCAAGAACGAAAATATGAACCTTTAAAAGTCATTAACCCGACCATCAGTAATTTTGACACGACGTCGATCGACGAAGGGGAAGCCTTGGTAGTGGAAATAGAAGAAGAAAATGCACCAGAAGGAAGTGAAGATTTTGTTTCCGTTGCCTCATATTATTCGATTTGGGATACGCAAAGCATAGATCCTTATGACATCAATGCCAAAGATTTCGACGAACCCATCGATTTAGAATTGTATAATTTGGCCGCAGGCAAAAATTGGTCTGCTCCGTTAGCCTCAGTCAAACAAACAAGTCCATTTGGACCTCGCTGGGGGCGATTGCACGCGGGAGTTGATCTCGATTTAGAAACGGGTTACCCTGTTTATTCAGCCTTTGACGGAATTGTGCGGATGGCCAGTGTCGACTGGGGAGGATATGGAAAATTTATGGTTGTTAGACACTATAATGGTTTAGAAACACTTTATGGTCACCTTTCCAAGCAATCTTTAGAAGCAGGAACATTTGTCAAAGCTGGGGATGAAATAGGTTTAGGTGGAAATACAGGAAGAAGTACTGGCTCTCATTTACATTTTGAGACTCGTTTTGAAGGGAATCCATTCAACCCCAATCAAGTATTTAATTTTGGTACGGGTGAGCCTCTTTCTGACCATTTATTGATTACAGCTCAGACATTTAATACACGAGCATTATCACTCAGAAACGAATATGGTAGTGTTGGAGAAAAAATCAGAACAAGACGTAAAGCTTGGACTAGAGTTCGCAATGGAGATTCCTTGTATTCGATTGCACAAAGGGCTGGAATGTCCGTTTCTAAATTAGCCAGATTGAATGGTTTGCGATTATCGTCAACGATTCGAGCCGGAAGACGTTTAAGAATTCATTGATATGGATATAAAACTTGATATTTTGGTGATGGCCGCTCATCCAGATGATGCGGAATTAAGTTGCTCAGGAACCATTCTTTCCTATATTGCTCAAGGAAAAAAAGTAGGGATTGTCGATTTTACGAGAGGTGAAATGGGAACCAGAGGAACTCCTGAAATTCGTTTGCAAGAGTCGAATGATGCGACAAAAATCTTAGGATTGCATGCGAGGGAAAATTTAGGATTAGCAGATGGTTTTTTCCAAAATGATCAGGCAAGCCAATTAATCTTAATGGAAGTAATCAGGCGATATAGGCCTGAAATTGTGCTAGCCAATGCACTCGAAGATAGACACCCTGACCATGGAAAAGGAGCTAAATTAGCCATTGACGCATGTTTTTTATCAGGGCTTCGAATGATTCACACGATTGATTCCCATTCGAAATCGGAGCAAGCTGCATGGCGTCCCAAACATGTATATCATTATATTCAAGACCGATATTTAGAACCTGATTTTGTGATCGACATCTCGGAACATTGGGAAACGAAAGAACAATCGATCCGAGCTTTTAAAAGTCAATTTTTTGATCCAACCTCCAAAGAACCCAATTCCTACATTTCGAGTCCGGATTTCCTATCTTTCATTCAAGCGAGAGCCCAAGAAATGGGCCATAAAATAGGGGTGAAATATGGCGAAGGCTTTCAAAGTCAAAAGACGATGCAAGTAAAGAATTTATTTAGTTGACATTAAGGCGCCAGTCGGCCGATTTCCCAAATTCCCCCCTCGCTTAATTCATAGATCACCCGATCATGCAAACGAGAAGTACGTCCTTGCCAAAATTCAAAATAAGAGGGAATTAATTCGAAACCTCCCCAATGCGGTGGCTTGGGAACTTCCTGACCTTCATACTTGGCCTCTAATTCCTTAAATGTCAATTCTAAAATATCACGTGATTCGATGCGAGAACTTTGTTCTGAAACCCAGGCACCTATTTGTGAGGCACGCGGTCTATTTTTAAAATATATTTCAGCCGTGGCTGAATCTACCTTTTGCGTTATCCCCTCAATTCGAATTTGGCGCTCTAATTCGGCCCAAAAAAAAGTGATACATGCCTGAGGATGCTTATTCAATGACTCACCTTTACTTGATTGATAATTCGTATAGAATGAAAATCCTTCACCAACATTTTTCAATAATACAATACGTCCATTGGGCATCCCATTTTCACCTATGGTGCTTACATGCATGGCGTTGGGTTCAGGCACTTGACTAGCTTTGGCCTCAGAAAACCATTTTTTAAATTGTTCAAAAGGATTTTTATCCACAGAAGATTCCAATAATTCTCCTTTTTGATAATTGATTCGGAGTTCAGCTAAGTTCATATTCGATCATTTTTTTCATATCTTTACTCAAAGGTAAAGCCCCACAAATTTAGTTAAATTCTATGAAAAAATTATTCCTATTTGATGCAATGGCACTCATTTATCGAGCTCATTTTGCATTTGCTAAAACACCCAGAATTTCATCAAAAGGAATCAATACCAGTGCCATTTTTGGCTTTGCTAATACCATTTTAGAAGTTATTCAAAAAGAAAAGCCTGATTATTTAGGCGTTGCCTTTGATACCCCCGCTCCTACTTTTCGACACATCGAATATACCCCATACAAAGCTCAGCGCGAGAAGCAACCTGAAGACATCACGATTGCGATTCCCTATGTAAAGCGCTTAGTGGAAGCTTTAGATATTCCCATTTTAATCTTAGATGGCTATGAAGCGGATGATGTGATCGGGACTATTGCCAAAAAAGCAGTGAAAGAAAATCCGGAAATGGTCGTTTACATGATGACCCCTGATAAAGATTATGGCCAATTAGTAGAAGAACGAATCAAAATGTATAAACCTGCTTTCATGGGAAAAGGGGTTGAAGTTTTAGGTCCCAAAGAGGTTTGCGCACGTTGGAACATAAAAAATGTAGACCAAGTCATCGACATGCTTGGCCTCATGGGAGATGCCGTAGATAATATCCCTGGAATACCAGGAATCGGTGAAAAGACGGCGCAAAAACTATTGGAAGAATATGAGTCGTTGGAAAATTTGTTAGAAAACACGGATCAGTTAAAAGGAAAATTACAAGAGAACTTGATCAATTTCAGGGAGCAAGGAATCTTATCCAAACACCTTGCAAGGATCCTATGTGAGGTTCCCATCGAATACGAAGAGGAAAAATTAAAGGCCACGCCTCCTAATCGCGCCCTTTTAGAACCCCTATTGGACGAGTTAGAATTTAGAACATTAAGGAAAAGAATTTTAGGAGAGGAAAGTCCAGCGCCCAGCGAAGAACCTAAATTGGCGCCCAAGAAGGATTCAAATCAAATGGATATGTTTGCCGTATCTTCAACGCCGCAAACTGCTGAATTTCAAGGAAGTATAGATGAGGGCGTTAGTGAGCCAACGAATTTCAGTTTCAACAATTTGCAAAACACTAAGCATCAATATCATTTAATTCAGGGGGAAGCAGCCATCAAATCACTGATCGGTTTTTTAGGCCGACAAAGTTCATTTTGTTTCGATACGGAAACGACTAGCCTGTCGGTTGTAGAAGCAGAGCTGGTAGGCATGTCATTTGCCTACCGAAAGGCTGAAGCATTTTATGTACCCTTTCCTGAAAACAAGGAGGAATGCCAAAAGCAAGCTGACCTATTCAAGGAAATATTCGCCAATGAAGCGATTCAAAAAGTGGCCCAAAATATCAAATATGATATGAGTGTACTGGCCAACTATAACATCGAAATCAAAGGGGATATCTATGATACGATGTTGGCCCATTACCTAATCGAGCCCGAAAAACGCCATAATATGGACGCCATGTCCATGTCCTATTTAAACTACGAACCTATGTCGATCGAAAGTTTAATAGGCAAAAAAGGGATCAAGCAGGGAAATATGAGAGATGCCGATGTAATGGCTGTCAAGGAATATGCCGCTGAGGATGCAGACATTACCCTCCAATTAAAACCCATTTTAGACCAAAAACTATTATCAAACCCTAAGGCCATAACGCTTTTAAAGGAGGTTGAAATGCCACTATCGCGCGTATTATCATCCATTGAAAGAGAAGGTGTTAATTTAGATATTCCATTTTTGAAAGAAATGTCTAAAGTATTGGAGGTTGATTCTAAAGCGGTCCAACAAAAAATTTATGAAGCGGCGGGACAAGAATTTAACATCTCATCACCAAAGCAATTGGGGGAAATCTTATTTGAAAAATTAAAGCTCGATCCCAAAGCGAAAAAAACAAAAACGGGTCAATACATGACGGGGGAAGAAATTCTTTCTAAAATGGAATCTGAGCATGCGATAGCTTCCTTGATTTTAGATTTTCGCGAACTTCAAAAATTAAAGTCGACCTACGTAGATGCCCTACCCGAATTAATTTCAAGTAAAACGGGTCGGATTCACACGTCGTTTATGCAGGCGGTAACGGCCACGGGAAGGTTATCTTCTAAGGATCCCAACTTGCAAAATATCCCCATCAGAACGGTGAGGGGACGTGAAATTAGAAAAGCATTTATTCCAAGAAACGAAGAATATCAGATTTTATCAGCCGATTATTCGCAGATTGAATTACGGATTATGGCAGCTTTTTCAAAAGATGACTCGATGCTGGAAGCATTTAATAACGGCTTAGATGTACATAAAGCTACCGCGGCTAAAGTATTTCATGTTCCATTAGAAGAGGTTAATTCCGATATGCGTAGAAAAGCTAAAACGGTCAATTTTGGAATTATTTATGGGGTTTCGGCCTTTGGTTTGGCGGGCCAATTAGCTATTTCGAGAACTGAGGCAAAAGAAATTATCGACCAATATTTTGTCGAATTCCCTAAAGTAAAAACCTATATGGACACCTGCGTTCATACTGCCCAGGAATTAGGGTATGTGGAAACGGTCTTAGGTAGACGAAGATATTTACGTGATATCATGTCGGCTAATATGAATGAAAGGGGATTTGCTGAGCGAAATGCGATCAATGCTCCTATTCAAGGTTCAGCTGCAGACATGATCAAAGTCGCCATGATCCAGATTCAGCATTTCTTAGAAAAAGAAAAATTGAAGTCCAAAATGATTTTAACTGTGCATGACGAATTGGTTTTTGATGCACATATTCCTGAAATTAATTACCTTCGTGACAGAATAAATGACATTATGTGTCATGCCTTAGATTTGGGCGTGGTGATGGAAACGGGAATTGGTGTAGGAGCCAACTGGCTTGAAGCCCATTAAAAGAGATTGTTTTGAGAATATCAGTTGCACTTTGTACCCTTAATGGGGAGAAATTCCTAAGAACTCAATTGGCAAGTTTGGTTGACCAAACTATGCAAATCGATGAACTTGTTGTCTTTGACGAAGGTTCAACGGACAAAACCATGGAAATCCTATTGCAATACAAGGATCGATTGCCCATGCAAATTCATCAAAATGCAACTCGATTAGGAACCTACCGCAATTTCGAAAAAGCTATTTCGACTTGCACAGGAGATTATATTTTTCCAGCAGACCAAGATGATTTTTGGGACAGTCAAAAAATCGAACGAATTGTGACGTATTTAAATCAAAGACCAGAAATTGATGTTGCATTTACTGATGCGGTGTTGGTGGATGAATTTGGCCAAATATCAGGCAAAAAACTTTGGTCTACTTTTCGATTCAGAGAACAGCAACAAAATGAATGGAAAGCGGGAAAATCCCTAGAAATATTATTAGATGGGAATCGGGTAACTGGTTGCACCATGTGCTTACGGAAATCATTTTTTACTAAAATATCTCCATTCCCTTCCAATATGCCAAGCTATTTTTTACATGACGCATGGATGGGAATTGCCGCTTCTCTAGAAAATAAAATTTCATTTATACCGGCCTCTTACGTGCAATATCGCCAGCATTCTGAACAGCAAGTGGGCGTTTTAGGATTCCAAGGAACCCCGCCGACGCTTTGGGAAAGGATGAAAAGACCTCATACCGAAAAAATAGGTCCCTATAAAAAAAGATTAGACTATTTAAGTCAGTTAAAAATTGCCATTGCCGAAAAATTTCCAAATCAATCCTTCGAGCCTTTGGAGACCAAAATCGAATATTATAATCGAAGAGCAAACCTTCCAAAAGCTCGTTGGAAAAGATTGAAAAAGACCTTATTAAACCTAATTTCAGGTAATTATCACAGATTTAAGGATATCGATTCTGGGCCAGGCGCTCCCTACCTAATGTTTTTAGGAGATCTTATTGAGTAATTAATCGTTGAACCGTTTGGTAATATCGCCGTAGGAATCAATTCTGCGATCCCTAAAAAATGGCCATGTTTTTCGGTAATATTCACTGGAATCTACGTCAACAGCCACAATGGCTACTTCCTCTTGATCGTGAGATGCTTGGAAAATGACACGGCCAAAAGCATTTGAAACAAAACTTCCACCCCAAAATTGCTGTCCATGCTCCACCCCTACTCGGTTGACCGAAACCACTGGAATTCCATTAGCCACACTATGCGAGCGCTGAATCGTCTGCCAAGCTTGATATTGTTCGCGGTTTATTTCGTTGTTTTTTTCCTCCAAATCCCAACCAATCGCCGTGGGGTAAACCAATACTTCCGCACCTTTCAATGCAGTTAAACGAGCTGCCTCCGGATACCACTGATCCCAACAAATCAACACGCCAATTTTGGCAAAATGCGTATCAAACACTAAATATCCCAAGTCCCCCGGTGTAAAATAATATTTCTCATAATATCCCGGATCATCTGGAATATGCATTTTACGATATTTTCCAAGGAATTGGCCATCTGCGTCAATCACCGCAGTGGTGTTATGAAAAATACCCGCTGCTCTTTTTTCAAACATGGATGCGACGATCACCACCCCTAACTCTTTCGCTAAATCTCCTAATTGATTGGTTAATGGTCCAGGAATTGTTTGCGCTAAATCAAAAAAGGAAGGATTTTCTTCGTAACAAAAATAGACCGACTGAAATAATTCTTGCAGGCAAATAACTTGGGCTCCCTTCGATGCCGCGTCACGAATTGCTGAAAATGTTTTAATAGCATTTTTTGACTGATCTTCGTCGCAAGACAATTGGATTAAGGCAAATGATACATTTTTCATAAAGATGCAGCGGCGCTAAAAATAGGTTCCAAAGATATTTTATTCATACAATCAAAGTGAACAAGGGGGCAAAAATTGGTCCCCTGAGTGGTGCAAGGCCGACAAGCCAACTCCTCATTTGAAATAGAAACAAATTCAGTTTGATAAGGATACATCCCAAAATCAATATGAGTACTCCCCCAAATAACAAATATTTTCTTTTTCAAGGCAGCGGCAATGTGCATCATCGATGAATCATGGGTGATGACAAACTCTGCTTGACGCATCAGACTTGCCGACTCCGCTATGGTCGTTTTATTACAGTAATCAATTACTTTTTCAGGAAACAAAGTAGACAATCGATAACCATAATGGGCATCCCATTCATCCCCGATCAACACAATTTGAGCATTTACATGATCACATAATTCAATCATTTTGGGATAGGAAAGCACCTTAGTAATATGCTGGGCACCGATGGCATACACGATGTATTTCCCCTTGACGCCGATATCGGCAGGATTCAGTTCTTGATTTTTGGGGATGAAAAAATCGAGGCCCTTTTGGTCATTCACGATGCCTAACGATTTTAATGAATCAAAATTTCGATCCACTAAATGTTTCTTAGGTATGTTATTGATTTTCTTTTTAACCAGTAATTTTCGCTCAGCCGTAAACTTATCAATTTGAAAAGGCCATTTAAATAAAAGTGCACATAATAGATGTGAACGAAGATTTTTATGGAGGTCAACAATGGCATCAAAACCAATTTTACGTAGTTTATTCGCTAATTTCCAGATGCTTCCCTCGTAAGCATGTACCGCAAAAACATGAGGATTCCCGTCCCACAATTGGACATTTTGCGCCTTCGTCACGATGTGAATTTCAGCTACAGGATAGCTAGTTTTCAATGCACGAACGATCGGAGTCGTCAAGATTATATCTCCGATAGATGAAAATCGAATGCACAGAATTTTTTTCATGAACTTTATTTGGTACAAAATTAAGAAAAATCTATTCTAAGCCTCAAACTTTCATTCTTTTCGGTAAATTGCGTACTAATTTGATTGATTGAATGGAAAATAAAAAGACCGATACAGCCTCAGCTTTAAAAGATATTATTTCGCATGCCAAAGAATATGGATTTATTTTCCCGTCCTCAGAGATCTACGATGGGCTTCAAGCGGTATACGATTATGGTCAAAACGGTGTTGAATTAAAGAATAATCTAAAAACAGTTTGGTGGAAAGCGATGACCATGTTGCAAGATAACGTCGTCGGAATCGATGCTTCCATCTTCATGCATCCATTGACTTGGAAAGCTTCTGGCCATGTGGATTCGTTCAACGATCCTATGATTGACAATCGAGATTCCAAAAAACGATATCGGGCAGATACTTTATTAGAAGAAAGAGCGGCGCTTTTGGAAGATCAAGGGAAGGCTGATGAGGCCAAGGTTTTGATGCAAAGTATGGCTAAATGCTTGGATGCGGGCGATTTAGAGGGGGTACGCCAATTGATCATCGATCAAAATATTACTTGTCCAGTTTCCAATACGGCTAATTGGACTGAAGTCCGACAATTTAACTTGATGTTTTCAACCCAAGTGGGTGCCGTTTCTGAGGATGCCAGCTTGATTTATTTAAGGCCTGAGACGGCCCAAGGCATATTTGTCAATTTTCTAAATGTCCAAAAAACGGGACGTATGAAGATCCCTTTTGGGATTGCTCAGATAGGAAAAGCATTCCGTAATGAGATTGTTGCACGTAATTTTATTTTTAGAATGCGTGAGTTTGAGCAGATGGAAATGCAATTTTTTGTTCGCCCAGGCACTGAAATGGATTGGTACGCGACTTGGAAAGAGACGCGTATGAAATTTCATCAGGCCATAGGTTTGCCAGCTGATTCATTAAAATTCCACAACCATGATAAGTTGGCCCATTACGCTAACGCAGCCGTCGACATTGAATACAAATTTCCATTTGGGTTTAAGGAAATGGAGGGAATCCATTCTAGAACTGATTTTGATTTGAAGAGTCACCAAGAACTTTCGAAGAAGAAGCAGCAATATTTCGATCCTGAAATCAATGAAAATTACATCCCATATGTCGTAGAAACTTCCGTAGGTGCCGATCGCTTATTTTTAGCGATACTTTGCAATGCCTACACCGAAGAAACGGTGGGGGAAGGAGAACAAGAAAAACAACGCGTATATTTGAATTTCCACCCGGCCATAGCCCCCGTAAAAGTAGCGGTGTTGCCATTGGTTAAAAAAGATGGACTCGCTGAAAAAGCACAAGAAATAGTAAATCAGATTAAATTTGCCTTTAATACCACGTATGATGAAGGAGGCGCCATAGGCAAGCGTTATACTCGTCAAGATTTAATTGGTACCCCTTATTGTGTGGTCGTTGATTATCAAACGATGGAAGATCAAACGGTAACGATCCGTGATCGAAACACAATGAGCCAGGAGCGCATTTCTATAGCAGACCTAAAAGAGAAAATTGGCCATGCTGTATCGATGGAGCGTATTTTTGAAAAATTACTTTAGTAAAAACGCAAACAACGACGATTATGATGACGGAAGAAAATGATGAAACACAAAAAGCTTCAGAGGCGGAAAACCCGGAAGTTTTAAAAGAATCAATGGCTCAAGAGCCGGAAACAGACACGCCGACGGCTGAAATAGAATCAGCACCGGAGAGCATTGAAACTGAATCCGACACTGCGGTAGAAGAAGCCATGGAACAAGAAGATGTTCCTTCATTGGAATCCGAAGAAATAATGGTTGACACGGCCGTAGCTGTTGAAGAAGCCCCTCAAGAAGTTGTTGTCGAAACCATTGCTGAACAAGAACCTGAATCAATTACTATTGAAACCCCAGTAGCATTGCTTTCAGTAGAAAATGTGGAAAGTGCAATTCCAGAGGTTGTTGGTGAAATTTCTGAACCAGAAGTAAATTCTACTTCTGAAATGTTAGATATCCAATTGCCTAAGCAAGAGCATGTCGTTGAAGATAAAACGATCGTTTATCCTGTACTAGATTACAGTAACCTTTCAAAAGAAAGTTTATTGGCATTTTTCGAGTCGGCTAAAGCTATTATCCAAGCCCAAGCAGCATCAGGTACATTCAAGAAAATTGATGAAATAACGAAAGAAGCGAAAATAGCTTTTGAAAAAATAAAATTTGCGGAAAGGAATGAGGCGTTGGCTAGTTTCAAAGAATCCAATGAACAATCTGAAGAAGGATTTTCGTTTAAAGGAGATGAAATAAATCAAAAAATTGATTCTTGTATTCAGTTTATCCGTGGGGAGCGTCAGACATTTTTCCAACAAATGGAAAAAATGAGGGAGAAGGCATTAGAAGGAAAGACAAGGTTAATTAATGAGCTTAGAGTATTGGCAGATGCGGATGATAATTCTGATCCAGCGCATGTAAATGCAAGTTTTAAGGCATTTAAAAAATTACAGGATGAGTGGAAGAGCTTAGGTAGTGTTCAAGGAAATATGAACCAAACGCTTTGGCAAAGTTACCACGCCTTAGTGGATCGTTTTTATAGCAATCGGAGTATCTTTTTTGAGCTATTGGAATTAGATCGCAAAAAGAATTTACAGGCGAAAGAAGCCATTGCAGTCAAACTTGAAAAGTTGGCCGAAGCCATTCAGGCAGGTGGAGCTTTACAAAAACTATTAAAAGAGGCGGAAGAATTATTTGAAGAATATAAACACATCGGGCCAGCGCATCGCGATGCGAATGAGGCCATGTGGTTGCGAGTGAAGAAATCACTTGATGTTTTATTTGAGCAAAAAAGACAGGTAAATGAAGCTCAAAAGGGCATATATCAAGAAAACTTAGCCGTCAAAAAAGAATTATCCGATTTGATGCATACCTATGCATCCTTTACATCGAACAGTATATCGGAGTGGAATCAAACATCCAAAGCAGTTTTAGCCTTGCAAGAGCAGTGGGGGAAATTGAAAGGTGGGCTGCCGCGTGAGGGTGGAAAAGAAGTGAGTCATCTTTTTTGGTCTGACTTAAAAACATTCTTTAAGCATAAAAGTGAATTTTTCAGTAAGATTGATGCGGAAAGAAAAGCTAATTTGGCGGCTAAGCAATTGCTAGTAGACCAAGTTAATGGAATTGTGGAAACGGGAACCGAAACCCCTGAAATTACCAATATGGTGATCGGGCTTCAAAAGCGTTGGAAAGAAATCGGTCATGTCCCTGAAAAACAAAAAGATCAAATTTATGCTAAATTCAAGGCGGCATGTGATGCTTACTTTAATTTAAAAAGAGAGAAAAACAAAGGACCTCAGGATGAGGAGTTTGAAGCTAATTTAACGGCTAAAAATGGTATTTTATCCACCATGCAAGCTATGTTAAAAGACGCTGAGTCGTTGGCCAATTTAGGTACCATCAAAGCTGAATGGGATGCTATCGGTTATGTGCCAAGAAAAGACGTCAAGAATATTCAAGAGAAATTCAGGAATTCATGGAACTCTTTAATAGATTTTGCGAGGACTCAACCAGCTGAAAAATTAGCTGCATGGGGATTTGAATTGAAATCATTGTCGGCAGAGAGTAACCACAGCACGGAAGATAGAAAATCGGCAGCTCCTGATTCTCGTAAAAAAATCCAGGCTTTAGAAAATGATATCGCCGTGTTAACCAATAACTTAGAGTTTTTTGCTAAGTCGAAAAACTCGGATAAGTTTAGAGCTGAAGTGGAGAAAAAGATTTTGGAAGCAGAAGCGGAATTAGAAAAATTGAAAAAAGAGTAATTTTTTTCAAGCTAGGTTTGGCATTTTAACCTAATTCGGTTACTTTTGCAAACCAATTTAAGCCTCCTTAGCTCAGCTGGTAGAGCAACTGACTTGTAATCAGTAGGTCATTGGTTCGATCCCGATAGGAGGCTCATTAAAGCTCGACAGAAATGTCGGGCTTTTTTGATTTATACAATTACGTTTCATTTGGGAATTTAATGGACGCGAGGTATCGCGTCTCTACTATTACCTATTACCTAATAATTATTACCTAAATTGTTTATCCCGATAGGAGGCTCATGAAAGCTCGACAGAAATGTCGGGCTTTTTTGTTTAAAACAGTAGGTCATTGGAATTGCATTCCGCGTTGATCCCGATAGGAGGCTCATGAAAGCTCGACAGAAATGTCGGGCTTTTTTGTTGCAATCATTTCCCTTTCATTTAGGAGTTTAATTGACGCGAAGTATCGCGTCTCTACTATTACCTATTACCTAATACTTATTACCTAAATTGTTGTTCCCGAAAGGAGGCTATTAAAAGCTCGACAGAAATGTCGGGCTTTTTTGTTGTACACAATTACGTTTCTGTTACAGTTTTGAATATACACGAAGTATCGCGTCTCTACTATTACCTAATACTTATTACCTAAATTGTTTACCCCGCTACTCGCCTACTGGCTCACATAATTCTCATTTATTTTTTTGGCTTGCTGAAAATGAGACAATGCTGCCAAGGAAGGTTGCCAATATTCTTTTCAAATAAAAAGCCTGAAGCCTTGAACTCCTTCACTGACTGCTGCTCACTCATTTTGTGGATGGTTTTAATGGGCACATTTGGATCTTCAGCCCTGAACTCAACCAAAACCAGCTTACCACCAGGCTTGAGTGCTTCCAACATGGACAGTGTCATCTCGTGTGGAAATGAAAATTCATGGTATACATCCACGAGTAACATCACATCAATGCTATTGGCTGGCAAGGAAACTTTTTGTTCTGTACTCAATACCGGAATGATATTTTTGTGACCTTCAAGCTTAATTCTGTCTTTCAAATAAGCAATCATTTCTGGCTCCACATCCACGGCATACACTTTTCCGTTCCCCACCATTTTTGATAACAAGGCGCTATGGTAGCCACTTCCAGCACCAATATCCGCAATGACCGTGCCTGGTTGTACGGCGAGGTTTTTCAATAACTGTGTCGTATTTTCCTCCATCTCTCTTTCTTTTCGTTCAAGCCATTCGATGCCAAAATGGCTCATCACATGTGCAATTTGTCTCCCCATATACCATTTATTGATACCATTGGGATCTCCTGGCTTCACTGTGTAGCGCTCTTGTGCGACGAGGGTAGCGGAATTAAGTAACGCAATAAACAATAGAATCAAATGCAAGGATTTTTTCATAGTTGATTGTTTGTTTTTAAATACAGTTCAAAAGTTGATTTTATCGATAAGTAAGTTCGTAAAAGTATGAATTCTTTGGAGGCTCTAAAAAGTTCGACAAGAAATGCAGGGATTTTTTTTTGTAAATACGATTGTAAATTCTGGGTATAATAGACGCGATACCTCGCGTCTCAACGAGTATACTTTTACCTATTACTTATTACCTTTTACCTAAACCCCTTCCCTATTCCACCACTAATTTCCTTACAGTTGTTCCCATTTGAATAAAATAGACACCGGCATTTAATAAGTCTGTTTTAGAAAATTCAAACTCATTCAAACAATTTGGGATTTGAGGAATGGTCTTTAAAAAAACTTCACGACCCATATTGTCTATTATCTTAAAATCAACCTCGCTTTGTACTCCGGCATTCCATGAAACATGAATGGCATCTTGGCTTGGATTTGGATAAACATGCAAAGACAAAACACTTTCTTTTGCAGTGCCCAAAACTTGGAAGTTGGGCACATCCCAAGGAACCAAATTCAAATTTTTATTATTCCATGCCTCATTAACAAACAAATGAAACTCGCCACTCACTAGATTAATCGGCAAGGTTTTATTCGTCACATCAAAAGATTTTCCCGTGAAATAATCATACCATTTCCCAGTAACTGGAAAGGTCAAGGTGGATGCTAATGTTTCAGGTCCCGAATTCGCAATCAGTAAAACTTGAGAATTTCCCTCAATTAAATTTATTTGCTTGAATTCATAGGCCACATCCAGTTTAAAATCAGCAGTCTGAAAAATAGACTTATTTAGCCTCAAATTAGCCATTTGTTGGTATACCCCTAATAATTTAACTCGCTCTTTATCTTGTAAATAATTCCAAAGTAGTGGTTTTGTTCCGGTCCGACCATTCGAATTAATGGAAACATCATAGCCCAATTCCCCAAATTGCCAGATCATTTTAGGGCCAGGAATGGCATAAAATAAAGCCGCAGCCATTTTCATTCGGTCCAACTTCTCATTTGTACTAAAGACTTTTCTAGCCGCTGAGCTAGAAATTTCAACCATCAAGCGTTCTTCATCATGACTCTCTATGTAATTAACTAAATGAGGTTTAGTAAAACCCCTCATTTTATACGAAATCCAATCATAATTAGTTGGATATGCTTGAATAATTTTAGTCATGTCAAATTTGGCATTTGCCCACAACATCATTCCATAATCCCCCAATTCCTTCTCCTCTAAATTATCAGCAAAATGTTCTAAAATGACATAGGCATTTGAATCATAGGTCCGAATCTGATTAAAAATCCTTTTCCAAATCTTAATTCGACTCGCATCGTATTTACCCCATAAATCCACATTGGTTCCAGAATTTATCTGCGTAAAACCTTTCGATAAATCAAATCTAAAACCATCCATCTTATATTCAGTGAGCCAGTATTGACACACCGCGTCGACCAACCATTGGGTATGTGGACTTTCGTGATTAAAATCAAAGAAAACACTGTAAGGATGGGTCGCCGTTACATTAAAAAAGGGACTGGTAGCTGTGGGCTTTGTTCCATCCCAATACATTTTTACATAGGGATTTTCAAGGTCTGCTTGATTCAAAACCATATCTAAAATAACCGCTATGCCATTTTCATGGCATTTGTCGATCAGATATTTTAAATCATTTTTAGTGCCATAGGCTTTGTCGGGCGCAAAATAAAAGATAGGATTATACCCCCAGGAATCATTTCCTGTAAATTCCATTACAGGCATTAATTCCAGGGCATTTATGCCCAATTTCTTTAAATAGGGCAAGGAATCAGCAACCGTCACATACCGTTTGTCCGCAACAAAATCACGGACCAACAACTCATAAATGTTTAAATTACTCTGGCTAGGTCGAATAAAATTCTTAATGGTCCAAGGATAATCTTTTTGACCTGTTGAAAATACAGAAACAATCCCAGAAGTGGCCGCAGGATATTTTTTTAAATTAGGATAGGTCTTGCTTGAAATATACACATCATTGTTGGGATCCAAAATCTGATCAGCCAATGGATCAGCAACGGTTAAATTCCCATCCACATAATACTGATAAGCCACTTCTTGGCCCGAAGGAAAACTTCCTAAATCAATCCAATACCGATTTTCATCGGAAGTCCGATTCATTAAATAAACTGGATTAACCTTCCAATTGGAGAACTCACCGATCGCATAAACAAAACTTTTTTGAGGCGCATATAGGGATAGGAAAACATGATCCCTTACATACGTTATTCCATCTTTAATTCCCGCAGGTCGTTCTTTAATTGCGACAAGTGGTTTAGCTAATATTTGTACCGAATCTTTGTATTTAATGCTTCCAGATTCAATACTAAGCACAAATTGATATGATTTACCCTGTTCAGTACCTAAGGTATAAGAAACATTGACTGAGTCCGCGGCGGTCTGACTCCAAATGAGCGTTGAACCTAATCTTAATTCAGCATTCGATTTAGCTGAGAAATTAGCCCGGATTTTAATCGTTTTATTCGCCTCGCTTAATGTGAATTTTTCGGTAGGCGCTAGCCATTTAATGCCTAAAGAACCCGTATAAAGATTTAATAAAAAATCCTCTGTTTGGCTTTTGCCATCTCCACTTTTTAATAAGAGTCCCAGTTTAACAATAGGCGTTCCTGAAGGAACTGAAAAATAGCTTCTAGGAATTAATTTGATTGACCATACATCATTGCCTAAGGAAGTCATTTTCCCCCTTTCGAAGGGAGCGGAGAAATTGGTTTGTCCACTGGGTTGATATTGGAAAGCACTACCCGATTCAGTAGCACCTGCACCAGACCATAGGTATACATCGGATGATTTCCCTAATAAGCCGGCAGCGCGAGAGTCCTTCGCTTTTTTTAGGTCAACAATAATCGTTATTTCATTTTCTGCATTAGGAAAAAGCTCTTGAGTCGTTACCTGACCAAGAGCTTTAAAATTGACTAAAAGAAATAAAAAGAATAATTGCTTTTTGAATTGCATTGTTAATTAACTTCCACGATCAGCGCAGATTTAGGGCCAACCTTAATGTATTCCCCTAAATTAGAAATTTGTCCACTAATTACATTCTTTAATGTCGCATTTGACGGTAAAATTTCTTTGTATAAACGGGAATTTACTTGACTTTCCTTGGCATTCTTATTCACAATAACCATCACTTTCGATTTATCCGTATACCGGAAATAAGTATATATTCCATCAACAGGAGCAAAATGCATTAGTTTACCTTGAGTCACCGCCTCATTTCCCTTTCTCCAATTCAATAATTTAGCTAAAAATTCTTGCGTGTTTTTTTCATTCGCACTCAATTTATTTCCTGTTACAGCATCTTTAGTGTCACTTGGCCAGCCTCCAAAAAAATCACTCCGAATTTCACCATGCTCATTGCTTTTGGGGTTGGATAAATTAACTTCAGTGCCATAATAAATTTGAGGAATTCCACGCATTGTACATATCAGCGAAAGTGCTATTTTAAATAAATCTTGATCTTCTTTTACTTGAGTGAAAAAACGATTCATATCATGATTGTCCAAGAAAATAACTAAGTTATTTGGATTTGGATAAACCAAATCGTTCGCCAAAACCGAGTATATTTTCAATAGCCCTTGATTCCATGATTCTGGTTCAGTTAATCCTTCATAGATCGCATTCTGAAGAGGAAAATCCATTAAACTAGGTAAACCTGAACGAAAACCGTCCGGGTTAACCTTTCCTTTTTGCCAATACGAAGGTATGATCGGATTTAATGACCATTCTTCACCCACCATATTAAATTTTGGATACTCGTTTGAAATCGCTAAAGTCCAAGCATTCGAAAAACTCTTCTCAGAATAAGGATACGTATCAATTCGCAAACCCCCAAGGCCGGCATATTCAATCCACCAAATCGTATTTTGGATGATGTATTTTGCCAAATAAGGATTATTTTGATTTATATCAGGCATAGAAGGAACAAACCAACCGTCTACTAAGCCTTTTTGATCCGATAAAGATCGATGCGGGTCTTGATGCGTTTCCCGACGATGGTTTGTAGATACAAATTCAGTTCCATGATTAATCCAGTCTTTAAACGGCATATCCTTCATCCAATAGTGACCGCTCCCAATGTGATTTAAAACGATATCCGAAATGATTTTAATTCCTCTTTTATTAGCCTCAACACATAATTCCTTGAATTTTTCATTGGTTCCAAAACGTGGATCCATTTTATAATGATTGGTGATGGAATAGCCATGGTAACTTTGAACTTTTTGATCATTCTCAAGCAGAGGCATGCTCCAAATAGCCGTATAACCCATCTTTTTGATATAATCCAAACGATCAATAATCCCTTGAATATCTCCCCCATGGCGCGAAAATAATTTAGAACGATCCACATCATTTTCCAACATAGCCGGAAATGCATCATTGTTTCTATCGCCATTGGCAAAACGATCCGGAGTAATCAAGTAAATAACATCTTTCGAGGAAAAGCTTTCGCGATTTTGACTGCCAGAAACTCGGGCACTCAATGAATAATTGATCGTTGCCAGAGATTTACCATCTTTCATAATTTGAAGTGGGTATTCACCAGATTTAGCCGCCTTGTCAATATACACATCCACAAATAGGTAATTGGGACTTTCGGCATTATATATTTTTAATATCTTCAGTCCAGCTTTTGCCGATTTTACCTGAGCACCTTGTATGTTTTCGCCTCGCAAAACCAATTGGAGATTAGGATTTTTCATTCCCACCCACCAATTCATGGGTTCTATCTGAATGGATTTTTCTTGGGAAAAAGCAGTAAAGCTTAGTAAAAAGAATAATAAATAAATGATATTTTTCATTTGATAATTCGTTTTCAAATAGGATAAAAACACTTCTTGGCGATTATTTTATTCAATAAAATATCGGTCAATTAAAATTTAATTGAATCAGAATCCATAAAGTGTTTTCTTAAATTAAGGGTATGCAATAAACACTTAGGCCTGTGAAAATACAAAGACCCAAATGTTCATTGGCATATACCTCTTAGATTAGAACTTAATTTTTAATTAACGTGTAGGTTGGCGCATTAGGGTTTCTGAAGTCCAACTTAACATTATAAACACCTGCGGCGCCTACTGCAATATTTGCACCACCAGCTTCTAATGATCCATTAGCTCCATCGTCACCATAATTAACACCCCAGTCATCATTCAGTCTGAACTTAACTTCACCTGCACTTAATGAAATGTTATTGATGTACCAAACCCCTTCGTTACCGAAATCAGGTCTGAACTTAGTATCCGGTCCGCCCCAGCCATTAGCCGTTGCGCTTCCAACAATACCCCAAACTTTATACGTTTCGATTTTAACCTTAAGTTCTTTTTGGTTAAATGTGACTAAATAGAATCCATCCGCAGCGATTGCAATATTAGCACCACCTGCTTCAAGAGAACCGTTAGCTCCATCATCCCCATAATTCACTGCCCAGTCATTGTTGAAACGAATTTTGATTTCACCCTTAACTAATTTAGCAATGGCTCTCCACTGATCGGTAGCTGGATCATACCAGAATGGTACATCCGGTCCACCCCAACCGTTTGGAGCTCCAGAACCTACTACCCCCCAAGTATATGGAACAATAGTAAAGGTATTTTTAGTTAAATCAATGGTTACTTTGTAGGTACCTGCCGCATTTACTTTGATATTATCTCCATTTACTTTTAACGCACCTGCACCCCCATCTCCTATGTTATAATCCCATTTATTATCCGTTCTGAATTTAATTTCACCTACGGCTAAGTCAACATAAGCAACCAATACATTAGCCGCATCTGTTTTATAGAAAGGTAAATCTGGACCATTCCATCCACCTGGCGTTGCGCTACCTACCACACCCCAATTGGTCGACAAGTCTAACTTATCTAAGAAAGGAGTAGCTGTAATACTTGCCACTGGAGAAATGAAAGAAGTCGTGGGTCCAATAACAGATTGAAGTTTGAAATCCACCCCAGCTGCTACTCCCGCTTTTAAACCTAGTTGTAACAAAATTGGATTTAACTCGCCCACATTAAATACTTTCTTCAAGTTACCACCTACCGTAATAGCAGCAGCTTTAGAAAAATCACCCCCTTTTTTGTCAATCAAAAGGGTATAAGTAGCCGCGGCATTAAAGCCATAATCAGGCTTAGGCCAACTAACCGTAACCGCCTCAGCAGCGATTTGCTCTTTGACTAAAACAATGGCTGATTTAGACAAAGTGATATTTGGACCGGTCGTCGCGGTCAAAATAGGTTTCAGAAATTCTTTTTCACATGATATTAAGCCTAAGCTGAATACAAAAAGTGAAAATATTTTAAACATTGATTTTTTCATAATCGTATATTTTATCTTTTAAGACCTAATTAATATCCTGCGTTTTGAATTAAATTAGGATTAGCTACAATATCAGAAGAAGGGATAGGGAACAATTTCATATTATCTGAAACTCCCGCACCTGCCTTAGATCCACCTTTCCAAGCCCAAACATAACTAGTTCCAGTAAACATTTTGAAACGAATTAAATCGGTTCTTCTATGGCATTCCCAATACAACTCTCTTCCTCTTTCCTTAATGATCAAATCTAAGTTCAATAGACTTACATTTCCTTGAGTTCCATTGTAAGCTCTTGCGCGTAAAGCATTCACATATTGCAATGCAGTCGTCAAATCACCCCCAGAACCACCACGTAATACCGCTTCAGCATACATTAAATATACATCTGCCAAACGGAACATAGGAAAATCTGTATCAGGGAAATTACCTTCTGGATCTGAACCTTTCACGCCTGTTGATGTTACGTTTTTATATTTCGTAATGGCATATCCATCAGTGAATGTAGAAATATCTGCCACATCTTTGTTTTGTCCATCCGTGAAAAACATAGCTCTAGAATCTGTCTTCCCAGATTTATCATCAAAGTGGTCCACAAATTGTTGAGTAGTTCTTAAACCACCCCAACCACCATTAATTCCAAATTCGTTTGGATTCATTTTACCTCCTACGGGTGCGTGAACCATAAATGTCATCCCACCCCAAGTTTTAGTTTTAGTCCCGTCAAATGCCACAGGGAATATGATTTCTGCTGATTTGTTGTTGTCAGCTAAAAACAAATTTTGATATTTCGCCTCTAACACATATCCAGCCCCGATCACCTTTTTAGCGGATGTAATGGCCTCCGTATACTTACCCGCACCTATATAAACTTCGGCATTTAAATACAGCTTAGTTAATAAAGTCCAAGCCGCTGCTTTATCCGCTCTAGCATACTCATTCTTTCTTGGCTCAGCCATATCTACTTCGATCGCTTTCAATTCTGATTCGATGTAAGTAAAAAGATCTGCTTTTGAAATTTGTTTTGGCAAGAATGAACCTACCGCATCTTTTTCAGTAACAAACGGAACTGAACCAAACATATCTAATGCGTGGTAATAACTTAAAGCTCTTAAAAAACGAGCTTCTGCACGATACATTTTAATTTCAGGAGATGTGATACCTCTAGAAGCTAATTTTTCATCCGATGTTTCACGAATATATTCATTACAAATTCCGATTTGATAATAAATACGGTTGTACATCGCCGTGATAAATTCGTTACCTGAAGTCCATGTCATGGTGTGGTAACTTGGTAAACTACCGTCATTCCAACCAATCACCGCCTCATCTGTAGGTAATTCTTGTGCTTTGAAATACTGACGCAAATAGGTTGAAAAACCCTCGTCAATTCCTGAAATATCAGGCTTTCCCGCGGGACCTTGTTGGCCCGACACGGCTAAACCTGCGTATAATTTAGCCAACAAAGGCTTATAGTTAGCTGGATCTTTAAAAACCGTGGCCGACGTAACTTCGATGAACGGGATTCTATCCAGATCTCCCATACATGAGGACAATATACTTAAGGCGATGCCTAAGCTTATTCCCTTTACAATTGTTATATATTTTGCTTTCATTTCTGTACGATTTAACGATTAAAAATTCACATTTAAGCCCAATGAAACAGTACGCGGTCTTGGATACATGTTGTTGTCAATTCCACCGCCAACTTCAGGATCTAAGCCTTGATATTTAGTTACAATCAATGCATTTTGAACGTTCAATGATAATTGAGCATTGAATTTCTTTGCATTTAATAGTCTATTTAAATTATATCCAAAGCTGATATTATCTACACGTAAAAATGAAGCATTTTGAATGTAGTAATCAGAGAAGTACTGCGTATTATTGAAATTTGTTTCATTAACATTAGGAACCAAATTAGATAAGAAATTATTTCCTCCCGTTGCCGCACGATAAACCGCATTATTAGAATTGGTATTATTGTACATGTAATTTCCAACATTAGCTCTCAACACAAATCCGAATGAGAAATCCTTAATTTGTAGATTAGAAGAAGCTCCAAAGAAATACTTTGAATTAGGTGACTCAAAACGGTAACGGTCGTCAGAAGAGATCTTGCCATCGCCATTGCGGTCTACATAAAGTCCTTCAACGGGCTTACCACTATTATCGTATACTTGTTGGTATACATAGAAAGTATAAGGCGAATACCCTAATGAGTGAATCTGAATGGTATTACCCACACCACCTGAAATGCCACCCACTAAAATTCCTTGGTAGGTCGGGTCTTTTACCTTCGTCAAATTCGTAATGTTACTTTGATTAAATGTAGCATTTACACCAAAATCCCAGTTAACAATAGCCGTATGAATCGGATTGAAATTCAACGTAACTTCAACTCCTTTGTTTTCCAAATTACCCACATTCGTTAAAATCTGGTTAGTTAAATTAGAACCTGCAGGCACTGGAATAACGGAAAGTAAATCTTTCGTTTCCTTTTGATATACATCGATGGAACCTGTGATACCAACTTTTTTAAATCCAAAATCTAAACCAATGTTCTTAGTCGTTGTTTGCTCCCATTTGATGTTGGCATCATATCCTTCTGGTCTCAAGGTATTTAAAAATGTATTTCCCAATTGGTACTGAGCATTAGGTTCAGAATTTGTGTAGCGTGCCAAATATGGATAATCACTAAATACATCTTGCTGACCTGTCACACCCCAACCTAACCTCAATTTCAAATCTGAGATAACTTCGGAATCCTTAAATTCTTCAGAAATTTTCCAAGCAGCCGCAGCACTTGGGAAAACACCCCACCGATTTTCAGGAGAGAATCTAGAAGAACCATCATTACGTAAAGTAAATGTCAATAAATACTTATCGTTTAATGAATAGTTGGCCCGACCATAAAAAGACACCAAGGTATTTTGCGTCTTGTAATACGTATTATTAAATACCGTACCCGCAACATTCTTGTCCAAATCAGTATTATCTCTCAAGAAATCTTGATAGGAATATCCACCCATGACATCTATTCTGTGGATTCCAATACTTTTCACATAATTCAAATAAAACTCAAAAGTCTTGTTATCCTTAGATTGAGAATAAGTACCTGCCTTACCTCCACGATCAAATGAGTTGGCTATTCCAGTAGGAATATTAATCGTTCCTTCTGAAGAAGATTTGTCAATAGCCACATTTGCATTCGCTCTTAATTCAGGTAAAAAAGGAATTTTATAATCAAATACTGCATTTGCGATCGTTCTGTTTACCTTAGATTGATCCTTTTGTAGATTCAATAAACCTAATGGATTTTTTGGTGCTAAAGAATTGGGTTTCTTAGTCGCTGGATCTAACCATTCAAAATACCCCCCAAAATCACTTCCAGTAACAGATTGAGTTGGGTCAAATCCCACTGCAGTACCGATAGCGCCTTGATTAGCAAAATTATTATTGATCACGGAAGACTTTAAATTCAAATCCACCTTTAATGAATTATTAAAAAAGCTAGGGCTTACACCTATTGAAGTGGAAATACGATCCATATTAGACGTTTTCAAAATACCATTTTGATTTAAATAACCTACTGAAGCGCGAACAGGTGTATTTTTAATGGATCCTGTAATGCTCACATTATTATCAATCGATATGGCATTGCGGTATATTTCTTTTTGCCAATCAGTAGAAGATTTACCTAATAAAGCTTTCTGCGCGGCTGTGCCTTTCGAATTAATCATAGAAGAGAAATCAGCAGCTGATAAAACATCTACATACGCGCGAGCTTGAGCAGAAGAGGCCACCGAGCTCACTGAAACTTTGATGTCATCACCTTTCTTACCCTTCTTTGTAGTAATCAAAATAACACCATTAGAAGCCCTTGAACCATAAATAGCTGTGGCAGATGCATCTTTCAACACATTAAACGATTCGATATCATTGGGGTTTATAAAAGACAATGCGTTAGCAGCGCCAGAAATACCATTATTATCTAATGGCACACCATCAATCACGATCAATGGATCATTGTTCGCATTTAAAGACGAACCACCACGGATACGGATTGTTGATCCCGCTCCAGGAGCACCTCCATTAGAAGTAATTTGAACACCTGCTACTTTACCAGCAACCAACTGATCTGGCGTAACGATATTACCCTTTTGAAAATCAACGGACGAGATCGAAACCACAGAACCTGTTAAATCCTTCTTTCTTTGAGAACCGTAACCGATCACCACCACTTCGTTCAACGATTGAGAATCGGTTTCCAAGGTGATTGTTAGTGACAATTGGCTCCCTATGGAAACCTCCTTACTTGTAAAACCAACAGAAGAAATCACCAAAACACTGTTTGAAGAAACATTTGAAATGGAGAATTGTCCCTTTGAATCAGCAGAGGTTCCTTTGTTTGTACCTTTAACGGTAACAGAAGCTCCTGCAATAGGTCCTTCCTTTGAAGTGACAGTACCAGTAACGGACTGCTGCGCAATGACCGAAAAAACTGAAAACATGATCAAAGCAAGTGTCAAGAATAAATTCTTTCCTTTTCTTTGACTAAGTCCTTCGATCCAGCTAGTAATTTTAGCTTTCATAAACATGATTTAAAAATTAGTGAAAAAATATTTTTTTAAAAAGTCAAAATTAAAAAAGGAATACATTAGATTCGCCCCACTTTAATATATGACAATAAATAATGAATTAGTACAATTAGCTGTAAATGAGTAAATTACAATTAATTATGCGATTCATTTTATAAAGTGGAACAATAAAAAATATGGTACTAGACTATATGTTGGCAATTACAAGTTTAAAATTAAAACGCAAAATGATAAGGGTCAACTTCTTATCTATTTTATTGTTACTAAGTTTCATCAGCCTGGGCCAAAAAAAATTAGAGTTGATTGCCCCTACCCAAAAGTTGCTCCCCCGAGGTGATTTTTTTCTAGCAGCCGATTTCAACAATTGGGATCCGGGTGACCCACGGTTTCAATTCAAGAAAAAATCGAATGGAAATTATGAAGTATCGATTCCCGATAGCGTTCATGTTTTTGAATATAAAATAACACAGGGTACATGGCATTTAGTTGAAGGGACAAAAGATGGCGGCGTAAATGCCAACAGAAGGTATGATGACAAGAGTCAAGACACCACAAAAAACCACATCATCCAACTATTAGGATGGGAGAAAAAAGCAACCTATCGAATCATCGTAAATAAAATCCCTACAGCTACCCCATTTGATGCTAAATTGTACATCGCAGGAAATTTCAACAACTGGAACCCGCGCGATGATAATTATTTGCTCATCAAACATTCGGATGGATCATACAGAACGACCATACAATCTGAGTTAACAGAAATCCAATATAAAATAACAAGAGGCAATTGGGCCTCCGTGGAATGTTATGGAAATGGTAAAGCAAGGCCCAATAGAAAAATTGGAAGGACCGATAAACTGGTCTGGAATCCAAGGGATATTGAGCATAAAACCAATATCGATGTTGAAAACTGGGAAGACCTAACTGGGATTTTCAACTTTTTTGACTTGTACAGCCTCTTTTTACTCTTTGCCAGCTTTAGTGGAATTTTATTAATGATCGCAATACCCACCATTCAGAATTCCAACTGGGCAGCAAACCGTTGGCTTATCCTATTAATAGGGGTGATTTCAGCCACGCTATTAATGAAGATAATCGCTGGTGATAGAAATATCGCGCAGGATTTTCCGAAATTATTATTGATTCCAGATTTTATCATTTTTGTCTTTGCTCCTCTATATAATCTATACATTGAAAAGTTGTTATTTAAATCCAATGACTTTAAAGTCAGATGGCGTTGGATCTACCTTCCTTGTATACTTCAATTATTAATCTATCTACCTTTCTTTAATTTAGATTATGATACTTTCCGTTATTCTCAATTAAATTACGAACCTTCTTTTCAAATTCTATATATCTTTATAGGGTCTACAGGGATTATTTGGAACTTAATTCAATGGAATCGGTTCAGAAAGATCTTGAATATTTACATCGAAAAAAGTAAAATAAGCTCTTCGTTTGAGGAAAATTTAAGCTACCTAAGCATCACACAAAACATCTATTTAGCTTGTATCTTTTTAGGTTTTATAGCCATGCTAATATACCTAATAGGCCACATCATAAATGAAGACCTTACATTATTTAGTAGCCAAATTGTCGATTTGATTTGGTTTGTCTTCGCCTCTTCCCCTTTCTTCTTAGGTTATTATGCGATACACCAACCTGAGATATTTAAAATTTCACAGAAGCACAATATTTTAGGTAACGAAAATGAAATCGACCTAAATACGCCCATTAAAAGGGAAAGTAATTATTTACAAGAAAATAAGGAAGTAATCAAAGATGAGCTCACCGCGAAAATCATCGAAATTATGGTGCAATCTAAACCCTATTTAAATCCCAAACTAACATTAAATGAACTCGCGAACCAGCTGAATGTCTCACCCCATGTTATGTCCAAAACGCTTAATGATTCCTTTCAGAAAAACTTTTTTGATTTCATAAACACGTATAGAACAGAGGCATTTAAAGAGAAATTAGACGATCCTAAATTCCAGAACTACACCTTTTTAGCCGTGGCTTTTGAAGCAGGCTTTAATTCAAAAACAGCTTTCAATAGATCATTTAAGCGAGTAACCGGCCAATCTCCCAGCGAATATTTACATAGCATCAATCAAACAGAAAATATTCTTTAGTAAAAAGCAAGCATGAAAAAGTATTTAGTTTTATTCTTTAGTCTGCTGCTATTTTTACAATCATGTGCACAAGTAGAAACCCCAATTGCCAGCAAAACTGTCGTTTTAGATACCATTCTGTATCCATATACCCCGCCTGCCGAATTAATAAAAGGCGCAGATATTAGTTGGGTTTCCGAAATGGAAAAATCTGGCATTTCCTTCTACAACGCTCAAGGGGTTAAAAAAGATTGCTTTCTTTTAATGAAAGAATTAGGATTTAATACCATTAGACTACGTGTCTGGGTAAATCCCAAAGATGGTTATTGTAATCTATCCGATTTACTAGTCAAAGCAAAAAGAGCAAAAGCAATCGGCTTAAAACTATTAATTGACTTTCATTACAGCGATTCATGGGCAGATCCAGGGAAGCAATTTATACCAGAAGAATGGAAAGGAAAAACGATATCCGAATTAGAGACTAAAGTATACGACCATACTTTTGAGGTATTAAACACCTTAAAAATAAATAATATCGTACCCGAATTTGTGCAGATCGGCAATGAAACCAATGATGGAATGATGTGGGACGTGGGTCGAGCGTCTACCAACATGGATACTTTTTCAAAATTTATAGAAGCGGGATACCGTGCCACTAAAAAGATTGATGTGTCCATTGGTGTCATCGTTCATATTTCAAATGGGTATGATAAGAAGCTTTTCAATTGGATATTTGACGGATTAAAAAAGTATAAAACACGATTTGATATCATTGGCATGTCCTTGTATCCAGATGCTAAAAATTGGCCAAACATAAACCAGCTTTGCATAGAAAATATCATAGAATTGAACGTGAAATTCAATAAGCCCACCTTAATTTGTGAAATAGGTTTTAATTATAATGATCCTGAAAACGGAAAAATGTTTGTGGAAGATTTAAAGAATAGAATGAATAAATTATCCAAAAAACAAGCATTTGGTTTGATATATTGGGAACCTCAAGCCTACAATTGGAAAAATTACTCGTTGGGTGCTTTTGATACTTTTGGAAAACCCACAAAAATCTTAGACCCTTTTTTGGATTAAGCGGGTAACCACCAAGAAGGGACAGTTGGTATTGCGTCCTCAATTTTTTTAATGACCTCATCAGACAAATCAGGTAAATTAAGCGCTTTTAAATGTGCATGTAATTGGCTCAAATCCTTTACGCCCGGAACGACCACATCGATGCCATCACTTTGCAAACAAAAAGCTAAGGCATTGCCTGTTAGGCCTCCTTGCATTTCTTTTAGAAAAGTAAGCTTATTAGCCGACTCTATAAACCAATTTACATCTCTCTCTGGAATCTTAGATCGATAGCCCCCACCAAACATCGAAGGATCTTTTAAAAATACCTTATCGGTTAAAAAACCTGAGGCTAGTGGAACTCGGCCAATGACGTGATATTTTTTTCTACTTGGATGATTTCCCAAAACTGTTGCAGCTCTTCGATCCAAGGCATTAAATATTACCTCACACACCGTCCCAAATTCCGCATCCATCACCGATTTAGCCCCATACACACTCTTGGAACTAACTCCATATTCCTTAATCTTCCCTGCGCGAACTAATTCATCTAAAGGTCTTTGATCGTAATCGGCCCAATTAAAATTTTCAGGAGGACTATGAAACAATAAAATGTCTAGGTAATCACAGGATAATCGGGCTAGACTCGCGTCAACAGCCCTAACTAAATGCTCAGGGGAAAAGTCTTGAACCATCGTTCCATCATCCAGCACCCGATTTCCAAACTTGGTGCAAATCATGATTTTACTTCTATCCCAATCAGAATTTTTATGTGCTCGTAAAGCCTGTCCAATATATAGTTCGGCTTGCCCCTGACCATACGAGTCAGCGGTGTCTATAAACTGAATACCAGAGGAAAAGGCTGTTTGAAGAATTCCGACAGCTGTTTGTTCATCCATGGAATCCCATCCCATGGCTACCCCATGAATCAAATTAACTCCCCCTAATTGCCAGGTACCTAAACCTAGTTTGTGAGATAAACTAGACCAATTCAAATTCGGAATCCAAAATGATTTTACCTTTTATCAAGCAACGCTCCCCTTTTTGAGTAGCAAAATAGGCATTGCGCCCATGTAAAATCCGATCATCGTGAAAAAATACCGCATCACCCTTTTCCAACTGAACCGGCATCACCAATCCAGCCTGAATAATTCTAGATTCTAAAAAAGCATGAAAATCTTCACACAAAGCCAAAGCCGCAGGTGTATTATTTTCCTTGTCGATGCAATAATAATTCCAATTAGCTAAATATCCCTTCTCATCTTGATCCAAGATTTTACGCACTTTTTTATTGCCCGCTTTATCAAAATGAACAATCGTCGTCAACAAACGATTCAATAATTCATCTTCTCCATCTGACTTCATGCAAGCTACTAAATCGGGTAAATCAAAGAAAGTGGTCGCACCGCCAAAAGCCGCCCTAGACTCACAAAAAAAGAATTGCAAGGATTTCTCATCTCCTAATTCTACATAAGAATCATCTGTATGTAAAGGCTGGCGCGTATTGCTACTGCGGTAACGATCTTGCAAATCTGGATCATACGAAATATCGATCCAACGGTTGTCTTTGCGTTCTCCGGTTAAAATATCCTCGTCTTCGTTGAAAATTTCACCTATCGAATCAGACAAATTTGTATAAAATTCCTGTATCGGAATCGATAAATTATACCCTGAAAGATGAATGACTTTATATTGACTGATGGCATTCTTGAGATTTGAAATGGTCTCATTGGCCGTTGTAAATTCGATTCTTTTGAAATATTCCATATAAATATTTTATTGTAAGCTCAAACATGAATTACAACCCAAAAGTAATAAATTAAAATGTAAAACAATTTGTAAAAAAATTAAGAATTGATAAAAATCATCTATTCAAAATCCTTAAATTGGTCCACCTATTCAAACCTATGAAAAATATCATCTACCTAGCCGCCGCGCTAATCTCTTTGCAAACCATGGCACAAAAACCTTTTGTAGCTAATTACGACGAAAGTAAAATTAGTCCCTATACCCTTCCTGAAGCACTAAAAACACCTAATGGTCAAGTCGTAAAAGATAAAAATGGGTGGGCAAAACAAAAACAATATTGGCTTGAGCAATACTCAAATGTGATGTTTGGGAAAATGCCAAAGAAAAAAATAAGCCAAAGCTTCCAATTAATTTCAAAAAAAGAAATCATGAATGGGAAAGCCATTCAATATAATTGGAAGGTTACTTTAGCCGGAAAATATAGTTTCGATGTATTAGGAGTTCTGCCTAAAACAACTAAAAAAGTTCCAATTTTCCTTGGGCTCAACTTTTGCGGCAATCAAACATGTAGCCCAGATGTTGACATACCTGTATTCACAAAATATACCGTTTGTGATGAAAAGGGAGTCATCAAATACCAAGCTAGCGCTCCTGTAAAAAGAGGCACTTGGGCATCCAGATGGCAATTTGAAAAAGTCATTGAAGCGGGTTATGGCAGCATCACCGTAGCCTGTGGCGATTTTGAAGAGGATTTACCTGAAGGATACAAAAATGGCGTAAGAACTTTGTTGGCGACCGAGTTAGGTCTTAGCCCGGAAGAATGGTCGGCAAATGGTGCATGGGCTTGGGGACTACATAGAACAGTGGATTTCTTAGAAAAATTACCCGAAATCGATAGCAAACAAATCATCTTGCACGGACATTCGCGCTTAGGGAAAGCGGCACTTTGGGCAGGAGCAACTGACACACGCTTTGCTGCGATTATTTCCAACGAATCTGGGGAAGGTGGAGCGGCCATTACGCGTAGAAATTATGGAGAAACGCTTTGGCGCATCACTAATAACTTCCCGCATTGGTTTTTGGATTCCTATAAAAACTATGCCTATAAAGAAAATGACCTGCCATTTGATTCACATATTTTACTTTCATTGTTAGCCCCAAGACCTCTTTATGTGGCTAGTGCCGTGGGAGATCAATGGTCAGATCCCAAAGGGGAGTTTATGGGTGCTCAATTAACTGAGCCTGTTTACGCTTTGTTTGGTAAAAAAGGAATTGCGGGGTTAGAATTCCCAGCGTTAAATAGTCCGGTCGGTGGACATATCAGGTACCATATTCGCGAGGGAAATCACGACATTAATGCGTACGATTGGGACCAGTACTTGAAATTTGCTAAGCAAGAAGTAAAATAGGGTGCTCCCACGAAATTACGGTAACCGATGGGCTAACCCCGCACGCGTGAAAACCTTAATTATTTTACAAAAATCTCAAAAGGAATCAGCTTATTTGATTCCTTTAAAGGCTTTTTCTGAACTAGCTCAAGGGCCAATCGCAACGCTTCGGAACCTTGTTGGCCCGCATTCTGAATGATCGTTGCGTCTAAATTTCCTTGACTGACCGACTTTTTTGCATCCTTAATGCCGTCAACACTAACGACATAAACACTTTGTTTTTTCTTGGCATCCATTAAAGCCTGAACAGCGCCTAAACCCATTTCATCATTTTGAGCAAAGACCGCTTGGATTTGATCACCATACGATTGAATCCAGTTCTCCATCAAAGCCATCGATTTAGCGCGATCCCACTCCCCTGTTTGAGAAGCTAATAACTTCAAACCTGGATATTTAGCCAAAACTGTTTTAGCCCCACGCTCCCGATCTAATTGGGCTGCTTGGCCCATATACCCTTGAATCATTAATATATTTCCTTTGCCCCCTAATTTTTTGGCGATTAGCTCCATCGCCATATTAGCTGATTCAGCATCATCGGAACCAACAAAAGCATCTGGTTTAGATTTGGTAGAAGAATTGACATTCACGATCGGAATACCCGCTTTTTTAGCTTTGTCGACCGCCGGTGAACTGGCTTCAAACTCGCAAGGGTTTAAAATGATCGCGTCGACTTGTTGGCTTATGAAACTCTCCACCTGCTCCACCTGCTTTAAAGAAGACCTTTCGGCATCTACAATGATTAGTTCAACTTGGTTGGTTGCCGCCGATTTTTCTAGCGCATCAGCCACTTGTTGGATAAACTCATTTTGCATGCTCAACATTGAAACGCCAATGATTATTTTATCAGATTTCTTTTCCCCGCAGGAGAAACCCACAAACAAAATAAAAGCGAATAATACATACTTCAATTTCATATATTCATTTTTAATTTTTGATACAAACCGTCTAAAACGACTGCTAAGATAATAATTCCTCCCATAATGACTTGTTGCCAATACGCAGAAACATTAATTAAATCCAAGCCATTATTAATGACGCCAATAAATAAAACGCCTAATAAAGTACCTGTAATGGTTCCTTTCCCTCCTCGAGTACTCGTTCCGCCTATAATCACCGCGGCAATAGCGTCCAATTCAAAACCCAATCCAGCATTGGGTTGGCCTGTATTGATTCGAGCCGTCAGCAAAATACCCGCTAAAGCCGCAAATAAACCACTAATCATATATACATACAATTTGATGCGATTCACTCGAACCCCAGCCACATAAGAAGCCATTTCATTTCCGCCAATGGCTTTTACGTAACGGCCAAAAATAGTCTTAGTCAATAAAATATGGCAAGTGGCATAGGATAAAACTAAAAAAAGGATTGGGATAGGAATTCCAAAAAGATCTCCATTGCCCAAAAAATTTAAAGATTCATTTAAATCTGAAATAGGCCGACCCTTACTTAAAATTAACGCGACCCCTCTGCCAATCGTCATCGTTCCTAAGGTGACAATAAAAGGAGGTACTTTGGTCAGGACGACAATGATTCCATTAAGCGCTCCTAATGCGAGACCTGCCACTAATGTTCCTATGACGGCTATCCATAAACCATACTCATTATTCTGAGACAATAGCGCTACGACAACCCCGCATACGGCAACCAATGATCCCAATGACAAATCAATTCCCCCAGCGATGATGACAAATGTGACACCAAAAGCTAAAATAGCATTCACGGACACTTGATTTAAAATAACGGACAAATTAGTCGTCGTCAAGAAACGGGAAGTCATGGAGCTAAATAAGGCACAAACTAAAATGAGTGCTAAAAAAATTCCACCTGTAGGCGACTTGGTAAAAAATGATTTTAATTCTTTCATGTTCTAATGCAATGCAAATTCTAATACTTTTTCAGGACTAGCTTCCTCGCGCGTCATTTCTGCCATCTGCTTTCCTTTTGAAATAACAATGACCCGATCACTCATGGCCAGTAATTCAGGTAAATCAGATGAGATCAATAAAATAGCCTTTCCTTGCTTTTTCAAAGCTAATATAAGCGTATAAATTTCAAATTTTGACATCACATCGATTCCGCGTGTCGGTTCATCTAAAATGAGTACCTCTGGATTATTTAACAAGATTCGACCAAACAAAACTTTTTGCTGATTTCCTCCGCTCAAATTTTGAACCCTTTGGCCTTCCTTGGCAGAGTGAATTGATAATTGGGCTTGCATATTAACTGAATCTCCAGATTCCCTCGCGTGATCCACAAAGAAGAATTTTCGATACGCATCGAGTAAACCTAGACTCATATTTTCCGTAATATTCATTTCAGGAATAATACCCATCTCCTTTCGATCTTCACCCAAATACCCCAAACCAGCTCGCAAAGCCTCACTCGGATTTTCTGGATTATATGGCTGCCCCTTCAAAAAGATCTGACCTGATGTTTTCTTTTTTACCCCAAATAGTACTTGGCCTATGTCGCTACGACCCGCACCCACTAAACCAGACAAACCGAGTACTTCCCCTGCACAAAGCGTAAAATTCACATGTTCAAAATGTGGCAAACAAGATAAATCGTCAACACGTAAAATCGACGCTCCCACTTCTGAGATAGCTTCGGGATAAAAATCCTTCATCTCCCGACCCACCATTTTTTGGACCAATGAGATGGGATTAACCTCATCTTTTGAAAAGGTCCCTACCATTTCACCATCCCTTAAAACCGAAATTTTATCGGAGAAACCGAAAACTTCATCCATTTTATGCGAAGTAAAAACAATCGAAATGCCCTCAGACTTTAGCCTAAAAATGAGTCGCTTAAAAAATGTGATTTCCTTCTCAGTTAATGAAGATGTAGGTTCATCCATTAAAATTAATCGTGCCTTTTGTGACACCGACCGCATAATCTCGATGATTTGTTGGTGCGCAATGCTCAAATCCTTTACAAAAGCCCCGACCGGAATATCCAAATCGTATTCTCGAAACAAATCCGTTGTAGCCTGATTGATTTCACTCAATCCCATGCGTTTCCCTTGCATTGTTTCTCGTCCTAAAAAGATATTTTCAGCCACGGTCAACTCGGGAATCAGCATGAGTTCTTGGTGAATCATGGCTATCCCTTTTCTTAAAATTTCGCGAACGGAATAGCCCGACAGCGATTCATTCAAAAAAATAATCTCTCCCTGTGAAGGAGAGATTATCCCTAATATACATTTAAAAAGCGATGACTTACCTGCCCCATTCTCACCTACGAGCGCATGAATTTCCCCTTGATTCAAGCTTAAATTCACTGACTTTAAAATAGGTGTTCCTGAAAATGCTAAGGAAATACCCTTAATTTTTAACAGGCAATCTTGCATAGCCATTCGTTTAAATTAACATGGCCATTGGACATTTGTGTCTTTCCAAGCTTTTTGGTTGGCTGAATCAATCACCGACTCACAAACTTTTTGTGTTTGTAAAGCCTCCATAAACGTAGGTGAACATGGCGTACCATCTCCTAATGCTTTGAAGAAATCAGCTGCTTGATGCACAAAGCTATGCTCATAACCAATAATCAAACCTGGCACCCACCATTTGTCCATGTAAGGTTGATCGCCATCTGTAACTAAAATCGACTTCCAACCACGGGTGATTGACGAATCTGCATGGTCATACATTTCCAAACGGTTCAAGTCGTGTAGATCCCAACGCAAAGAAGCGTGTTCGCCATTGATTTCAAAAGTATAAAGTGCCTTGTGACCACGTGCATATCGCGTAGATTCAAATAGACCCAAAGAACCATTGTCAAAATGGCAATGGAATATACAAGCATCATCGATGCCCACTTTTTTCACTTGGCCCGTGCCAGAATGCACCCTCTCCTTAATAAACGTTTCAGTCATCGCACTCACATCCGTAATACCGCCATTTAACCACATGGCCGTATCGATGCAGTGTGCCAATAAATCACCCGTAACACCTGAACCAGCCGCTTCCACGTCTAAACGCCAAGTACCTGCTCCTCCCTGTGGTAAATCGGGGGATATGGTCCAATCCTGTAGGAAGTTGGCCCGATAATGAAAAATCTTGCCCAACTTACCCGAATCGATAATTTGTTTCGCCAACGTAACCGCGGGCAAACGTCTATAGTTGTACCAAACAGTATTAGCAACTCCCGCTTTTTCAATCGCAGCGACCATTTGCTCTCCTTCAGCCAAGGTACGAGACAATGGCTTTTCACATAAAATCATTTTTCCTGCTGCCGCTGCGGCAATCGCAATTTCAGCATGTGTATCGTTTGGTGTACAAATATCCACCGCATCGATGTCATCACGCGCAATCATTTTACGCCAATCCGTCTCATAAGAAGCATAACCCCATTGGGCTGCAAACGCTTTTACACTTGCCTCATTACGAGAACAAACCGCCTGCAACACAGGAGTACAAACTAAATCAGGGAAAAAATTCTGTAAACGGTTATATCCATTTGAGTGGGTTCTTCCCATGAAACCCGTTCCTATTAATCCTATTCTTATCTTTTTCATCTTTGTTTAATTAAGACCAACCATGCGCATTGCGCACTTGAATCATTGCGGCTAAAATATCATTCCAAGTTTTTTGTTGCTCCATCACTGAGTTAGAGAACATGCAACCATCCCAACAAATATGCTTAAACGCTTTTGTTAATTGGCCATCCGCATCTCTCAACCAAAATCCAGCATCTTCAGCGATGTTCAATTTTCCATTAGGGTCTGTGGCTTGGCAGTGGCGACCTGTCTTATCATGACTTCCAGTTCCATGAACGGTTCCGTCATTTTGAGCTACGTGAAAATCAATCGTCCATGGACGAAGCGCTGCAGTCAATTCTTTTAAGGAAGCCTTCAAAACCTCACGGTTATCCCATTGATAATCGACAGGTAAAATACGATCCTCTGGACAGTTATATCCCATCGTATACAATAACGTATGAGACATATCCGCTTGGAAACCGATGTTTGGTCGGTCTACCGCCTCTAATGTTTGAATCATGTTTCTCCATGAGTGCATTCCACCCCAACAAATCTCTCCCTCTGCAGCCAATCTTTCACCGAAATCTGCGGCTACGTCGCAGGCTCTTTGGAATGTGTCAACAATTAATTTTGAATTTCCTTTTGGATCCTTCGCCCAATCCGCTACTCCCGCAGCAGAATCAATACGAACAATTCCATTCTGACGAATGCCTATTTTGCGTAATTCCGCACCAATCTCACATGAGCGACGCACCATGTCCACAAAAGTATCACGCGCATCCTTATCTCCCATCGCATTTCCAGCCCAAATAGGTGCTACTAAACTTCCAATTTCTAATCCGTGCGCTGCCACTTTATCAGCTAAGGCTTTCGCTCCTTCTTTACCACTTTCGATATCAAAATGAGGAGGTAATAAACCAATATCCACTCCATCAAATTTCACGCCATCCACCTCAGAAGCAGCGGTCATGGCTAACATGTTGTCCAACGAAATAACCGGTTCGGAATCTGGACCTTTTCCTACAATACCAGGCCATGTGGCATTGTGTAATTTTGGATAATTATTCATTTTAAAAAAATTAATAAGTTTAAAATTTTAAATCTGGATTTGATGGACCAAAGTGCTTCAACATCACAATTGGATCCGTCGTCGAATGATTGGTAATTTGAACGCCTTCTTTTGCTGCTTTTTCAGTCACAAAAAATTCATCGTTAGTCAATTGTCCATAACGAATCAATGAAGGTGTTTCTATATTCCAAACACCCATTTTACCATGACCTTGCATCATGATTAAACCGTAGGCAGCTGCATCTGTAATCGTTACGGTTTGTCCTGGGAAAACCGTTAATTCTTTGGCAGAGAATGCATCTGAACGATAGCAAATCCACTTTTCAGAATATCCTTTCGCTTCCATTTCCGCTTCATCAGCTACCGGTATAGGTTGCATAAAACGAGTTTCCAATAAATTAGGATTGGTATTTAAATCCCAGTCAATCACTTCCATCAATTGGTCATAATTGCCAATTTCTTCTTTTGGAGTACCATTCCACAATAATTCTTCTGGAATTACGGCTTCATTCACTAAGGATTGATACATGGCAAATACGTCAGACGCTTTTTGAGGCTCATAGGTACACATACTTCCTGGCGCGTGCAACATGCCCGGAGGAACATCCCAGCCGGTTCCCGGTATTAATGGAAATGCTTGAGAATACATGGTGATTTTATTATCCCCTTTTGTGAAGTTCATCAAACACTCTTTTATTTGCTCTTTAGTCGTTCCCGGTGCAATACCAAAAAACGTATATGGAAAATCACCCCCATGGTTATTTAATTGAGGCGGGAAATAATAGGCTTCTGGTTTTCCCAATTGGCCTATCTTAGCCGCATGCTCATCATTGTGATGAATGTGATGCGGCAAAGGACCCATGTTATCAAAAAATTTGGAGTACATAGGCCAAGATTTGTATTCATTCCACAAACGATCACCGATCACTTCACCTTTCAACACTTCGATGACATCTATCAAAAGAATTTGCTCTTCCTTTCCACCGTCGGAATAAACAACTGCACTTAAGCCTTCATTTTCTCCGGTCAATGGACCATTTTTAGCAGGAGTCGTTGACGATAACCAACGCTCATCGATTCCACCGCGCACACCACCCAAAACATAATAATCATCAGGATGTAATTTTATTCTTCTACCTGGCACGCAAAAAGACCTCGGAACCCATGTTGGGGCTAATCGTAAAATACCTTTTCCTTGCTCTAGCGCTTTAGCTGCATTATTGCTCATTATTCGTTAATTAAATTGATAAAATTAGTATAAGTTGTGTATGGCCCTACTTCGGGACCCAACACGGATAAATTCACTTCTATTGATTTTTTTTCTCCAGGGGCTAAGAAAGTCAAAGTGTTTGATTCTCTAGCAGCCTTCTGGCCTATTGGCGGATTAGTTCCAGGCTCAATACCTGTCACATATTCATTCTTGGCAAAATGTTGCCAGTTGGTCAACCACGGTAATTCCCTTTTATCAAAAGAAATTTGAACCCCTAATTGCTTCTTTTCATTCCATAGACCACAATACACTTGATGATCTGAGTTTGCATCTGGCTCAATAAATACAACCGATTCACCCGGTCCATCATGAAGGGCTAAAGGATCAGGGCATTTCTTGATGTCAGCGATTCCTAAAAGCTTAGGATCAGAAGCTACACGATATTTTCCTCTCCAAATGATGTCTGTTCCTTCGTCGACTAAAGGCCAACCAAAATTAAAATGGTATAAAAGCATTAAAGGAGCTGGTGTATTCCCTTCATTGATCACCTCATCGTTGATCGTTAAACCTGCTTGACCCAAACGACCCGATATGGTTCGCTTCAGTGTCAAAGACGGTCCAAAGATTTTATGTTGGCGTATAATGCCTGTAATCGACATGTCTAATTGGCCTGCTTGGACATCTGGTTGCTGAATGGAAATGATTTCAGCTGGTATGTTGCTGATTAAACCATGAACACCTCGACTACCATGAGCATCTTCATCAGGTCCACCCACATGATCTAATCCGCAGGTAACCAAAAGGCCTCCACCAAATGTACGAAGCCAATCAATTCCTTGGTTCGACATAGGTTGAGGCCCTAAAACTCCTACGTGACTTATCCACGCAAGACTATGCTGGTTGAAAAATGCCTCCGCAATATCCATGGCACGATCAAGCACCACTTTATAACGAAATCCTGAACCCGTATCAATCCAAGCAATTCGGACTCCTTTCCCTGCACCATTATCTAAAACGGACGTTTCAATTCCTCCTAATTGCTTGTGATTCGATATTTTATCGGTCCATTCCGGCATAATTCATTTTACTTTTTCTTAAACATTGCGTTACTTTCGCTTCCGCCAGACATCAAATAAGCCATCAAATCTTTTAATTCTTCGCCATTTAAGCTGTTAATTAAACCTGGCAACATACTTGATACTGGTGAATATTTAACCGAACGAACGTTTTTCTTTTGAATTTTTTCGATTTGCTCTGGCGCATATGGATTTTGAGAAACATAGTAAGCCATTTTATCTTCATTGGTCACACGTCCAATCACCGAAGTACCGTTTCTCAACATGATTTGAGTCGCTGCATACTGATCAGAAACTGTTTTGTTAGGATCAATGATCGACTCCAACATATCCTTCTTCGAGAAACGAGTTCCCAAATTAGTCAAATCAGGCCCCACATTTCCACCACCATCACTACCCATTGCATGACAACGCACACAAGTTGTCGCAGCAAACATGGATTTACCATTTTGGAAATCACGATCCACTAAAGGAGCATCTAATAAAGCAACCGCATCTGTCAACTTCCATTGCTTACCTGGACCCTTCGGATAATTAATCGCTACGATATCATTTCCATTCGCAGAAAGCATATCTGCTCCTCCTAATTTATCATAATAAGCACGCTTAGATTCAGCCACATTCTTCAAAGCTAATTTACGTGCACGGTCAATAAATCCAACATAACTACGTCCACCTGAGAATGCAAACGCTTTTTTAAACCATGAGAAATAACGCTCATGTTGCTCTGGAGTCCAATTAGTTTTAGCTGCCGATAACATAGTAGCCATATAGGTTTGCTGAGCTGGTGGAATTTTTTCCAACATCTTCGCAATATCCGTTCCGTATTGAGGATTACGCATAATTAAATCCGCAGACGAAGTAGCCGTTTCTACGCGATAAGCAGTAGCACTAGCCGTATCCTTTGTTTCCATTAACTTCAAGGTACGCTCAATAACATTAGGAGCTTCCAAAGGAATCAATAAACGACTTAAAGCGCGATCCATATTCATGCGATTCGATGGATAAGATGAATTGTATTTAGCAATGATTTTAGCTGATGCAGCAGCATCTGGCATTCCTAAACGTAACATAGCTAATTCATATGCACGTAAAATGTCTAATTTTTGTGATTCGGTAAATGCCTTATTATCTACGGCAAGAAGCGAAGCATAAATAGCTGATTTTAATTCAGGCTTGCTTTGACGAATTAAACCAATCAATGCATGAGTAGCAGCGATAGGATCCTTTTCAGTCAATGCCTTATCTTTCCACTGATCAATAGGTTGGTGCTCTAACGCTAAACGAGCCGCATACCGAATAAAACGATCTGGATGCTTTAAATAAGGCCAAGCAAATGCAACAGCTGCAGGATTAGCCCCATTGTGGAATTGCTCAATCTTACGACGTGTTTCATTCAATGGATTCGGTGCACCCACTAATGTTTTTGCACTAGCTTCTTCAGTCCCTACATATGAAACACGGTAAACATCTGACTCTAAACGACGACCACCGGCCATAAAGTAAAGTGCTCCATCAGGACCAACAACACCATCTGTCAAAGGCAAAGGAATACCTGAAATAAATTCTTCACGATCTGCCAAGAAAGTAGATCCAGAAGGTCTTAATTTAATTAAGTGACCAATACCAAATGTCCAGTCAAAAGCCAATAAAGATTTCTTGTATTTAGCTGGAAACTTAGCATCCTTCAAAGACAATAAACTGGTAGGTGATCCCTGGCCAATATTCAATACAGGTGATAAGTTATCTGGATACGTTGCAGACCACTTGCTATTACCTGTTCTCCAACCATACTCAGAAGCACTTGTCACGTGACAAATACGAGTTGGACGGTACCAAGGTAAACCGAAATCCCACTCCATATCCGCATCATAAGCAAATAAATCTCCTGTCTCATTGAAAGCAATATCAAATGCATTCCGATAACCAGCAGAAACCAATTCCCATTTCTTTCCATCTGGATCAATGTTTGCAATCCATCCTCCTGGAGCATAACGATCATTCGCATGTCCACGTGGATCTTTGATTAATGGGAAAATATTATCTTCTTGCCAGTTTTTAGGCAAACGATAGGCATCCATTTCTGGCACATCGGTATGATTTCCTGAGATTAAATAAATAGATTTCTTATCTGGTGATAAAATGATACTGTGTGGACCATGTTCTCCTTCGCCTTTGAATTCCTTCATTAAGGTGATTTTATCAAACTGATCATCTCCATCTAAATCCTGAACTCGATACAAGCCACTACCTCTTGGCGCAAAGCCTTGTGCGGGTCCTCGACCTGGATTAGCTGACGCACCTGGTCTTGTTGCTCTAGCGTTCACCATCACATAAAGACTGTTGAATGCATATAACATACCATGTGCATTTCCGATACCTAAGGTATCCACGCCCTTACCAAATTTCAACTTCTCAACTTTTGGCTTCACACTGGCTGATCCTATTGCAGGAATAGTCAAACGATATAATCCACCATATTGATCCGAGCAAATCATACGACCTTTATCATCAAAAGTCATTGAAACCCAAGATCCCATGTTTTCATCGGATGGGCTAATCAAATGTTCAATCTTAAAACCAGGTTGTAATCTGATTTTATCCAACTTAGGATTGGCACCTTCTACGTGAGCGGGTTCAATCTTAAATAAACTGTTGTAGCCAGCACTTCCTAGGCCAACTACCGCAACGAGCGCTAATAAATACTTAAAAATTGGTTTCATGTTTTTATTTTAGGTTTTTGATACGAATATTCCTGTACTCTACTTTCATTGGAGGTCCTACGTGTACTTGAACACCTAACCAACCCTCTGATTTGCCATTCACTTTATCCAAGTCAGTGACGTCACTCATTAATACCCCATTGACATAATGCAATAGGTGATTTCCTTTAACAATCAAATGTATTTCATTCCAATCTTCTGATTTGATTTTAGTTTTCAATGAATCAGAATTTCCTAATGAACCGGTTACCTTACGAGGCAACCATGCATTTCTTGCTGAATATGCACGAAGGTTGTTTTTTACCTCTGGATCTGTTTGCTCGTTCACATTTACAATTTCCCCACGGTACCCTAAAGTTGTACGACCACGTTCCTCATAGTTTTGGCCCGTATAACGAATCGCCCCATCGATGTCAGCCTGATATCCTTTTAACGCAAAAGGTAAATCGGGCAATAACTCCTCAGAACGATAATTGATACCTGTATTACCTTCTTTCGTGATTTTAACCTCACATTTCAATTCGAAATCAGAAGGTTTTGCGTCACGGTAAATAATGAAGGTATTGCGCTTCAAAAGAGTTTCAGGTGTTATGACACCCACAATACTTCCATTTTCAACTTTCCAATAGACTGGATCTCCCTCCCAACCTTTCAATGTTTTACCATCAAAAATTTTCTTGAATCCCTTCTCGGACGCCTGAGCCTTTTGAGCAAAACTTGGACTATAAAATCCAAGTAGCGGAACAAATAACCAAACTAGGTTACGGTAATTGATTTTCATATGTATTAGGTTTAAAGGTTTAAATTAATTTAAAATAAATTGAAAAAAAAGGATTGACTATTTTTTGTAAAAATTAAATTCTTTTAAATAAAAACACACCCTTTTTATTTGAAATAATAATATCATTTTTCTTATCCTTATTCATATCCTCCACAAAAAAGTTAATCCCTGCTCCTGAATCTGAGTCAATCACATGAGATACCCAATGTGGCGATGGCTTAGGCTGAAACTCAAACCATTGTAAATTAGCACTTTCAAATTCCCCCGGATCCTTTCCATTATGCGCCATAAAACGCTTGCCTACAATAAAATCAGGATTCTTATCTCCATTCAAATCAACGAATTGCATCGAATGAGTTTGAGAAAGTGATTTGTCAATTAAATGATTTTCAATTTCACCCTTTGCTAATGACTTAGTCTCATTCCACCAGATTCCATAATCATGTGCAGACGATGATAAAATATCCAGGTCCCCATCTTTGTCAAAATCATACACATACATTTGCGCACAATCAAACTTAGTAGACAAAGCATGGAAAGTCCATTCTGCTTGTAGGTCTTTTGGCATTTCAAACCAACCTTCCTTAATGATCACATCCTTTCGGCCATCTTGATTTAAATCAGCAAAGCCTAAACCATGTGTGTACTTATGAGTTCCAATTTTCGGATTAGCTGAAATCGTTCGCGCAACCCAAACACTATCTTTAGAAGAAGGTGCCTGGTACCAAACCACTTTTTGGTTTTTAGAATCGTTTCCTATTAAATCCTTTTTTCCATCTCCATCCACATCTTCAAAAAGTGGTGATTCATTTCCTAAGGATGCACATAAAAAATGTTGTTTCCATTTGCCCGTTTTATTTTGATTATTTTCAAACCAATAAACCGCTTCTCCTGGTAATCCTACTTTGATCACATCGACCCAGCCATCTTGGTTAATATCTGCTGAAAAATTAGCAAAGGAATCTGAATATCCCTCATCTACCTTAAATACATGAGTTTCTGGAAATGGCTTCAATGATTTATCATACCTAATTTCAGTAGAAAATTGATGCTTAACCCAGGTAGGTGCTTCATACCAAAATGCACCCGCTATAATGTCCTTGTTCCCATCCTTATTGATGTCACCGACACAAACACCTTCAGAAACAAACTCAGTAGAAATGACAATTTTTTGAAATTCTACCGACTTTTTTACCTCAACATTCTCATGAGAAAACAGAGAAAAATAAGCGTAAAAAAGGGCAATTAAGTTAAGTATGCTCATAATTTAGAGAAAAAAAATAGCCGCCAATTCCTTGGCGGCTATCCATTAATGATACTTATTTAATGTTAGGATTCAAAGCAGCCTCATCAGCAGGCAATGGATAGTATTTCTCAATCACTGTGAAAGAGTTACTACGTAAAGTATATCCTTTTTGATAATAATAAGCGAAAGGATTTGCTTTAATACGAGCTCCATAAGCTGCGATAACTTCTTTAAATGTATCTGTACGAACTAAGTCATGCCATCTTTTATTTTCGAAAGCTAACTCAACACGACGCTCATTCATTAAAGCCGTACGGAAAGCTGCTTGAGTAGAAGCAGTTGTTTCAGCTAAACCTGCACGCTTACGTACTTGATTCATAAAAGTAGCCGCTTCAGCCGTTTTTCCTTGCTCATTCAAAGCTTCAGCTAAGAACAATAAAACTTCAGAATAACGGAAGATAGGCCAGTTCATACCATGGTTACCATTTAAAGCATGTGGTCTTACATATTTCTTAATTACTGGATAAGTTTTACCTTCCCATAATGTAGTTGCACAAGTAATCATTTGAATCGAAGCATCCTTACGCAAGTCACCTGCCTCGTAAGCTGCAATGATGTCAGGTGTAGGAATGTTATTACCTTCTCCTGTTTGTGGCTGTGGATTTGAAGTACCGGATAAGGTTTTCAATTCCACCTCTGTCATTGGTCGAGGCAAGAAGTTATAAAAGAATGTTCCGTTGTATCCATTAGATCCTTCTTGGAATTGAACTTCAAAAATACTCTCTGCATTGTTCTTATTAGCAGTACTCGTAGAGAACGCATTGTTATAATCTGGCATTAAGGAATAAGATCCTTCAGCAATAACCTCTCTACATAATTTCTCTGCACCTGCCCAGTTTTTCTGAATCATGTACAAATTAGCCAATAAAGTTTTCGCTGCACCCGAAGTAGCACGTCCTGGTTCTTGAGAAGCCTTCGACTTTAAGCCTGTAATAGCACCTGTTAAATCACCGATGATAATTTTAGCTAAGTCATCAGCTGTTCCTAGTGGAGCAGCCGCTTCCGCACGATTTGGAACTGGCGTTAAGTGAATAGGTGCTCTATTGAAATAACGATATAATTCAAAATAAGCAAAAGCACGTAAAAACTGTGCTTGACCTTTCAAATCAGCTTTCGCAGTGGCATCAAAATCAGCCTTATCAATAACATCTAAAATTTGATTCGCACGGGCGATAATCAAATAATCTTGGCGATATTGATTTAATACGTGTGTATTGGTCGTTAAATTATTCGATACCGGGATCGAAAAATCCGCCAAATCCTCTTGTTGCTCAGTGGCACCAAAAGCAGTATTACGTGCATAATACGTATTATCTGAGTGTTGCTCCGACAATAAATACGAACGATCATTATATATGGTTCGCAATGGAACATAACAAGCATTCACTGCTTGGGTAAAATCGGCCTGCGTCTTAAAAAACGTAACCGAAACTAAATTCGTTTCTGGAGTTCTTTCCAAAAATTGAGCTGTGCAACCGGATAATCCTATGGCTACTAAACAGCTTAATATGATTTTATTTTTCATTTTTTCTAAAATAAACGTTTAATATTTAGCTAATTAAAAGTTGAAGTTTGCACCCACTGTGAAAGTTCTTGGTACTGGATAGTTGGATAAATCCACACCTGGGCTCAAGTTACCACCGTCACCTTGGCCATTTCCTTGTGCACTTGTTTCTGGATTTGGTCCACCCCAATAATTAGTAAACACATAAGCTTGTTGGCAAGATGCGTACACACGAACCGACTTGTAAACCTTAGTAGGCTTAGCAAATGTATAACCCAACGTGATGTTACGAATCGTGAAATAAGATGCATCCGCAACAAAACGACTGTTCATCCAGTCACGCTCGATACCTGTTACGTTACCACCACCTACAGTCGTTCCATACATTCCCATTCCTGGATTTGCCTCCGAACGGAAACGATCCTTAACACCTACAACCACATTAAATGGTAAATCAAGGTTAGCCGTTGAATAAAGGTGACGAACCAATAATTGGTTACCATAAGAACCAGATCCAATGATATTGAAATCCCAATCTCCATAAGTAACATTATTTGTAATACCGTAAACAAAATTAGGGAATGGATTTCCCATGATCACACGGTCATCATTGTTTCCACCGTAATCAATTACACCATTACCATTCGCGTCCTTAAGTTTGATTGAACCAACTACTGAACGACCTGGAACCTGGGGAGAACTAGCTAAGTCAGCTGCATTTTTATAAACTCCATCAGCAATCACACCATAAAATTGTCCAAATGGTTGGCCTACTTTAGTAATGTGGAAAGATCCATATACACGGTCAATACCTGGTGCTAAAGCAACTACTACGTTTCTATTAAATGAAATGTTCGCATTTGTAGTCCATTTAACTTTTCCTGTAGTATTTGTTGTATTTAAAGAGAACTCATGTCCCCAGAATTTAATTTCTCCAATGTTATCATTGAAGTTACCAAAACCAGACTCTTGAGCAATTTGTACCGCATATAATAAGTTGGTCGTATTCTTAGTATAATAATCATACGCAAAATTAACCCGATTGTTAAATAAGTTTAAGTCTAAACCTAAATCCAATTGTGTAGTAGTTTCCCAACCTAAATTCGGATTAGCTAATGAACTTACTGCAGCACCTGTAGCCACTGTATTTCCAAAAACTCCATTCACTGTATTGTTAATCAATGCATATGAAGTATAGTTACCTAAGTTATTGTTACCAATGATACCCCAGCTACCTCTTAACTTCATGAATGAAACAGCAGGTAAGTCAGACATGAAAGCCTCATCTGAAACAACCCAACCTGCACCTACGGATGGGAAAGTACCCCAACGGTTATTCGCACCGAAACGAGAAGAACCATCACTACGAATAGCCGCATTAAATAAATACTTGCCTTTGTAGTTATAATTCAAACGAGCTAAATACGAAGTCAATGACCAAACTTGTACACCTGAAGTAGTTGCACCTCTATTGATGTTAATACCCCCTTGAATAGTAGGAAGACGGTCATCAGAATACGTATCTGCTTGAACCTGAGTTGACTCTTGACGGAAATATTGGTTTGTATAACCTCCTAATAACTCAAATTTATGATCATCCCATAAAGTCTTATTATAAGTTAACGTATTCTCATTCAACCAAGATAAGTTCTCAACGTTTTGACGAATTGAAACCGCTGTAGTTGGAATAGGTACGTTAATGGCCGAAGTAGCCGTTGATGGATTAAAGAAGAAGAATTTCGTTCTCAAAATCTCACCATTCATAGAAGACTTAAATTTCAAACCTTTGATTGGCTCAAACTCAATGAACGCATTAGACAATAAGTTAGTCGTAGTGGTCTCATTAATCAAAGCATCTGCTGAACGCACCCAGTTGGCATATGCAAAAATATTACCTGTAGATGCCGGGAATTTATTAAACAATGTTAATGTCTTACCATCAGCCTCATAAATTGGCATAATAGGCCATGTATGTAATGCGTTAAATAAAATACCTGTTCCACGATCACCATCCGTTCTTGGCGTATTATCATAAACCATTTGAGGAGCTACATTGAAACCGATAGTAACCTTATCAGAAATATCATACGTCGAATTTAAACGCAATGAATACCGTTGATAATCTGTATTTCTTACCACTCCTTTTTGTTGCAATACACCAGCTACTAAAGAAGTTCTAGATCTTTCCTTATTAGAAGTGATAGACAAATTATAACTTGATATAGGTGCATCTTTATTAATTAAAGCATCATACCAGTCATTGTTCTTTCCTTTATATTGAGATGGGTTTTGGAATTCAACGGGTACTGGTTGTTTCGCATCTTCATAAAATTCTTTTTTAGTCTGAGCAAACATTTCAGCATCCATCATTTCAACACGTCCTTTCATTGGAACATTTTGTGTTCCCGTATACGCATTAAAACTAACTGTCATTCCAGCGCCTTTACCTTTCTTGGTTGTAATCAATACAACACCATTTGCAGCACGAGAACCATAAAGTGATGTAGAAGACGCATCTTTTAAGATGGAAATATCTTCAATCTCATCTGGGTTCATGGCACCAATCGAACCTGTGATTGGAAAACCATCCACTACATATAATGGATCAGAACCAGCCGAAACTGACAATTGACCACGAATACGAATATTCATACCCGTTCCTGGCTTTCCTGTAGTTTGGTTAATTTGAACACCCGCTAATTGACCTTGTAATTTTTGACCAATCTGAGTAACAGGTAAATCTTTTAAATCCTTATAAGAAATTGTTTGTACAGCTCCAGTAATCTCTTTTTTGTTTTGACTACCGTAACCCACAACAACTATCTCATTTAAAGTTTTGTTATCTACTGTTAATGTTACATCGATAGACTTCTGTCCTGTGTAAACAACATCAGCAGAATTATAACCTACAGAAGTAATCCTCAAGGTTTCATTTCTACTCACATTAATTTTAAAATTACCCTCTCCGTCAGTAGAAGCACCACGGGAAGTACCAACAACAGAAACAGATGCACCTATCACAGGCCCGCCATCTGATCCCTTCACTTTTCCTGAGGCAGCTTGTTGTTGCGCCATCACGGATGTGGACAGAATTAGAAATAAACCGAGGAATACTCCCCCAATCTGACTTCCAATTCGGTGTACAATAGAATTGTTTTTCATAAAAAATAGTTTAGGTTAAATAAAATAAGTTTAGAGGTGTTAAATCAAGTTCACACCTTATTTAACGCAACAAGTTTAACATGCTTTATCCTATTAACTATCCTTATAGGCATTAGGATAGTTAAATTTTTTATAGATTTATTTAAATATATTTTTCATTTATCCTTTTAATGAAAAAGTGACAATTAGAATAACCTTGGTATATTTATATTAAATAATTTTCACAATATGAAATCAACTCGAAGATCCTTTTTGCAAATTTCTAGTTTGGGACTAATTAGTGTCCCCATGATTAATTCTAGCAAGCTATTTACCTCAAATAATACAAATAGTTTTTCAGATATACCTTTCATTCAAAATGAAGAGCGCTTAGCCCGTATTGAAAAAGCACAAAATCTTTTAAGGCAAAATAAAATGGTTGCGCTGGTTTTGGATGCAGGTACCAACATGGAATATTTTTCAGGAATTCGTTGGAATCCTTCAGAAAGATCTATGCTGGCCATCATTCCGACTACCGGAGAGATCACCTATATTTGCCCATCTTTTGAGGAAGACCGATTTCTTGAGGTCAAAAAAATAGGTTCAAAAGTTCATACTTGGGAGGAGCATGAAAATCCTTTCCAATTAGTTATTCAAGTTTTAAAAAAATTAGGTTTTCAACAAGGCCAAATAGCCATCGAAGAACAAACACGTTTTTTCATTTCCGACGGAATCAAAAAAGCGGGTAAAGGATTTAAAATTGTCAGTGGTGATCCGATTACCATTCCTTGCCGACTAATTAAATCGAAAAATGAAATTGCACTCATGCAGAAAGCCAATGACATAACGGCCATAGCTATTCAATACGGTTTAACGTTTTTATCAGAAGGAATCAGCCCCTCCTCTATTTCTCAGAAAATTGCTGCTAAACATGCTGAATTAGGCGGACAACACCGATTTGCCTCGGTAACTTTTGGGGTAGCAAGTTCTTTTCCTCATGGAAGTTCCAGAAAACAAATTCTTAAGAAAGGAGATATCGTGATGCTCGATTGCGGATGCAGTTATGGGGGATACGAGTCAGATATTACAAGAACGATTGTTTTTGGTCCAGCATCCGAAAAACAAATTAAAATCTGGGAACTTGAAAAAAGAGCGCAAGCCGCAGGTTTTGCTGCAGCTAAATTAGGGGACCCTTGTGAAAATGTCGATTTCGCAGCACGCAAAGTCATCATCGACGCAGGATATGGACCAGGATATAAATTGCCCGGACTTCCCCATCGAACTGGACATGGAATTGGAATGAACGGACATGAATGGGGAAATATGGTGAAGGACAACCAATTAAAACTCCAAGTGGGCATGTGTTTTAGTATCGAACCTACGATCGCAATTCCGAATGAGTTTGGGATAAGAATTGAAGACTGTGTGTACATGACTGAAAGTGGACCTAAATGGTTTTCAAAACCAAGTCCATCCATCGATCAGCCTTTTGAACTAAGCTAATTTCAAATATTGGTTGACACATTCCGGAATATCGCTAGCGTAATGCGAAACGTAGATTAATGTGGTTTGAGAATTTGAACAGATATAGTCTAAAATTTCTTTGACCCGATGAATTTGTTCCTCATCCAATCCCTGGCAAGGCTCATCCAAAATCAACAAAGGCGGATTTTTGACCAAAGCCCTGGCTAATAAAACCATCCGCTGCTCACCTGTTGAAATTTGCTGAAACATCCGCTGGGATAAATGAGAAATTCCAAAAACGCCTAACCACCTTTCAATCCGATTTTTTTGTTCTTCTGTGATTTTCTTATAAACGCCCAAGGTATCAAACAATCCGGATCCAACGACATTAAAAACATTTGCTGGTTCTCTAAAATAAACATGAAGTTCAGGACTGACATATCCGATTCGTTTTTTTATATCCCAAATACTCTCCCCAGTCCCTCGCTTTCGATCAAATAAAATAATGTCTTGTGAATATGCCTGAGGATTATCTGCCGTTATCAAACTTAATAAAGTGGATTTACCCGCGCCATTGGGTCCCGAAAGTGCCCAACGATCACCTGATTTGACTTCCCAATGTATCCCCGATAAAATTACTTTTTCTCCATAGCTAATGGTCACGTCATTCATATGAACGGCCTGTTGGAATGGTTCGTAAACCTGGGCCGATGTGATCAAATCATCCATCTCGGAGTGATTGAAAACCAATTTGTCAACCTTTCGGAACGATTCATAAGCAGAAAGCGGACCATCCCAAGTAACGCGACCATTATCCAAATAAATAACTCGATTGACGCAAGCGGGCAAAGCGGAGGGAGAATTGATTAAAATAAATTGAATTGAATTTTCCCGAAGCTTCTCCAAACAATTAGCTAAAATCTCCCTCCCCTCCACATCAAGACCCAAAAAAGGATTATCCAAAATAAGCCAATCAGGGTCCATTAGGACTGATTTCACTAATTGCAAACGCTTATTTTCACCGTTGGAAAGGGTGACTAAGGGCTTATCACGTAGGTGATCCAGCATAAAAAAGCCCAACCAATATGCTAATGATACTTCATCTTCATGCGACAATTCCTCCCGAATCGTGTAGGCATCTCCCGCATCAGCTGAATTAAAGCGCTGCTGGAGATAAAAATCCTGCATATTGCTCCGATTTTTAAAATGATGATGCTGCTCAACCAACAAGATACTCGGATGAACTCGGTTGGTTCTTGATTTGAAATAAACGGATCCTGTTCTAAATAATCGACCTGATAAGGCTTTGGCTAAGGTGGTTTTGCCGGAGCCGACGGGCCCCACAATCGCCAAACAATCATCCTTGGTAAGCGAAAAGCTAATGTCAGTCAAGACTTTAGCACCTCCATGGGAAGCGCTTAGGCAATCAATGACAGCTATAGGTTCCCCCATCAAATGCGCTCGTCTTTGATTTTTTCTACCACCGCAGGATCTAATAAAGTAGAAGTATCCCCTAAATTTGACACATCCCCTTCCGCGATTTTCCTTAAAATTCTGCGCATAATCTTACCTGATCTTGTTTTAGGTAAGCCGCTCACAATCTGTATTTTATCTGGTCTAGCAATGGCACCAATGATTTTGGTGACGGTGGCTGAAATATCCTTTTTAATTTGAGACGGATCATGTGTGGCATTATCCATGATCACATAGGCATAAATCCCCTGCCCTTTTATATCATGGGGGTAGGCAACAACAGCCGATTCAATGACACCCGAATGCATATTAATGGCATTTTCAACCTCAGCAGTCCCAATTCGATGACCTGAAATATTCATCACATCATCTACACGGCCGGTAATCCGATAATACCCATCTTCATCTCGCAAACAACCATCGCCTGTGAAATATAAGTTTTCATAGGTGGCAAAATAAGTAGTTCGACATCTATCATGATCGCCATACGTGGTTCGAATCATGCCTGGCCATGGGAATTTGATGCATAAATTTCCTGATACGCCATTTCCGACAATCTCTTCGCCCTTTTCATCCACCAAAATGGGCTGAATGCCAGGCAAAGGCAAAGTAGCATAACAAGGTTTGGTTGGCGTTAAACTAGCCAAAGGCGAGATCATGATTCCCCCCGTTTCTGTCTGCCACCAAGTATCTACAATGGGGCAATTTTTCTTTCCTATATGATCATTGTACCAATTCCAGGCTTCCTCATTAATAGGTTCTCCCACCGAACCTAATACTTGCAAAGAACTTAAATCCTTATTTTTGACAAAATCAAGCCCAAAAGCCATCAGTGACCTAATGGCCGTAGGTGCCGTATACAGTATATTAACTTTGAATTTTTCCACGATATCCCAAAAACGACCCGCATCTGGGAATGTGGGAATCCCCTCAAACATCAAACTCGTTGCACCCGAAGCCAATGGCCCATAAACAATATAGGTGTGGCCCGTAATCCAACCAATATCCGCGGTACAAAAATAGATTTGGCCTTTTTTATATTGAAATATATTCTGAAAAGTATAGGTCGCAAAAACCATATACCCCCCGCACGTATGCACCACTCCTTTGGGTTTGCCCGTAGATCCTGACGTATATAAAATGAATAGTGGGTCTTCAGAGTCCATGGGTTCAGCCGGAAATTCCGTTAATCCCAAAGATTCCATGCGCGACATTTCTTGATCATAAAAAACATCACGCCCTTTTTCCATCGAAATAGCCGATTTTGAACGCTCCACAACGATTACTCGTTCCACCGATGGACAAGAAACTAATGCCTCATCCATGATATTTTTCAAACAAATTTCTTTATTACCCCGAAATGATCCGTCGGCCGTTACGACAATATTGCATTGCGCATCTTGAATACGGTCTGAAATGGATTGCGCAGAAAAACCACCAAAAACCACGGAATGAATGGCACCAATTCGAGCGCAAGCCAGCACGGCCACTTCCAATTCAGGTATCATCGGCATATAAAGGCATATTCGATCGCCTTTCTTTGCCCCATTCTGTTTTAGCACGTTGGAAAACGTACACACTTGTTGGTGTAATTCGCGATAAGAAATATTTCTTGATGCTTCATCGGGATCATTTGACTCCCAAATAATCGCAATGTCATCCCCGTTATTTTCTAAATGCCTATCTAAACAATTCTCTGTGATATTTAATTTTGCCCCTCCAAACCATTCAATTTTGGGTTCTGAAAAATTCCAATCCAACACGCGATCCCACTTCTTTTTCCACGTAAAATGCTCGGCTATATTAGCCCAAAAAACTTCAGGATGATCGACGCTTATTTGGTACGCTTGTTGGTACTCTTCAAAAGATTTTACTTGTAAATTCATCATTAAGGCTATTTAATCAATACTTTTGTACTCATTCTGTAAGGCGTAAACCCCAAAGACACACATTCCCCCGGTCAACAAAGGCGCTAATATAAACGTATATATGATGGCAGGAACGATGTTGTCCATTCCTCCTTTTTCAAACAATTTCAACGATTGTTCAAAGACCAAAAAGTATCCTGCGGCTAAGCCAAGCAAGATCCAAACTATTCCAAAAATCTGTCTAAGTGCATTCATCATTAATCGTTAATTTCTTTATCTTTTCCATTGACATACAAAAGTCCTATCACAAAGCAAACCCCGCCAATAATAATAGGATACCATAAACCCTCTAAATAAGGTTTATCATAAGGAATTGCCTGGCCAGCTGCGACGGCCACTTCATTGGCCGTGCTTGCTTTAGCGGCTAAATAGGTCGCCACTGCAGGAAGTAATCCTCCGAAAATTCCATTTCCAATGTGGTAAGGCAAAGACATGGACGTGTAGCGAATGGCTGTTGGGAACATCTCAACAAGAAATGCGGCAATCGGCCCATACACCATGGTCACGTACAACACTTGGATAAATACCAATAAAATTAAAAACCAAAAGCTAGATGAACCCACATGTACGATTCTTTTTATTTCAGGCTTTTTAGGATTTCTTCCTGGAAACATGGTGGTCAAAGAAGATTGCTCTAAAGTTAATTTTGAACCATCAGTATACGATAATTCCGTCTTTACCGTCTTCTTTAAATCGACACTATTCGGTATCATGGCATAGTCCGTATTAATCACCTTTGAACCTGCCACTTCTGTTTTTAGGGACACATCTGCTGCCTCATACATAGCCTGATAAATAGGTCGGTAAGTACAAATGGCTAATAACATGCCGGTCAACATGACTGCTTTGCGGCCAATTTTATCTGAGAGCCAACCAAAAAAGATAAAAAACCCGGTGCCGCCCGCTAAGGAAGCTGCAATGATGTAATTACTTTGCTCAAACTCGATATTGGCTACTTTTTGAAGAAAAGAAAGGGCATAAAACTGACCCGTATACCAGACCACTCCTTGGCCCATGGTAGCTCCAAATAAAGCCAATAAAACAAATTTGAAATTCAATTTTTTACCAAAAGATTCTTTTAGTGGGTTTGCCACAATTTTCCCTTCTTGTTTTGCCTTTTCAAACATAGGCGACTCGTCCATGTTTTTACGAATGAAATAAGAAATACCCACCATGACGATGGATATGAGGAATGGGATACGCCAACCGAAATTCGCGAAGGCTTCCGCGCTCATCGACTTTTTAGTAGCCAGAATGACCAATAAAGAAATGAATAAGCCTAAAGAAGCAGTAGTTTGAATCCAAGCGGTTCGATACCCTCTTTTTCCCGGCTCTGAATGTTCGGCCACATACGTTGCCGCTCCCCCATATTCACCCCCTAAGGCCAAGCCTTGCAACAATCTTAAAATTAAAACAAGCAAAGGCGCTAGAAAACCAATGGTCTCATAACCCGGAATTAAACCAATCGTGAAAGTCGAGAAGCCCATGATCAACAAAGTAACCATAAAGGTATATTTACGGCCAATCAAATCCCCTAAACGACCAAAAAATAAAGCACCAAAAGGGCGGACCACAAAACCTGCAGCGAAAGTGGCCAAGGTGGATAAAAATGCGGCGGTGGGATTATCAGAAGGAAAAAATTTAGTGGCTATCACGACGGATAAGCTACCAAAAATATAAAAATCGTACCATTCAATAAGGGTTCCGACGGATGAGGCGGCGATAACTTTGCGAAGTTTTTTCTTGTCGACCTGTTCGGAGGATAATTTCGAATTCATTGTGTAAGCTAGGTTTCTCGTGATAAAATCACTTATGATTACAAATTAAGCAATATTTCATTATTTTTAGAAAAAATTAATCTTAATTATGAAAAAACTATCCTACCTACTAGTCCTCTTTTTAGTCAGTTTTACTTCTTGGTGTCAATCCATCCCACGAAGTACGCCAGAGGCAGAAGGAGTTTCATCATCAGCCATACAAAAATTCATCGAATCCTATAAAAAAGAGAAGCACGAACTACATTCCGTCATGATTTTACGTCACGGAAAAGTGATCTCTGAAGCGTGGTGGAGCCCATATGCACCAGAATTAAAACATTCCATGTATTCCGTAAGTAAAAGTTGGACTTCCACAGCTGTAGGCTTTGCGGTCAGCGAAAACAAACTAAAAGTGACCGACAAAGTACTTTCGTTTTTTCCTGAATACGCCGATTTATCCTCCAATAATTTTCTTAAAGACCTGACGGTTAAGGATTTATTGACCATGTCGGTGGGACATAAAACAGAACCCCTGCGCAGTGTGATTGTCATGCAACCGGATTGGATTCGCGGGTTTTTAAAAACCCCCATCGAATACGCTCCCGGAACAAAATTTTTGTATAATACATTGGCCACCTACATGCTATCAGCAATTGCCCAAAAGGTAACGGGACAATCTTTGATCAATTATTTAGAACCTAGATTATTTAAACCATTGGGCATTTCAGGTGTCGATTGGGAATATGATTCAAAAGGTATCAATACAGGCGGCTGGGGAATCCGTGTCAAAACGGAGGATATGGCTAAACTAGGGCTTACTTATTTGAATGGAGGGAAATACAATGGAAAACAAATCATCTCAAATGCTTGGGTGAAAGAAGCTACTCAAAAACACATTGATCAAAATCCGGAAGCAAGTCAAGTCAAAAAAGACTCATCGGATTGGCTCCAAGGATACGGGTATCAGTTTTGGCGTTGCCGAAATGGTGCATTCAGAGCCGATGGAGCCTATGGCCAATATATCGTCATGATGCCTGACCAAGATGCCGTCGTGGTTATTACTTCTGAATCCATGGATTTACAAGATGATTTAAATATGATTTGGCAGCATTTACTCCCTGCTTTGGGTCCATCTAAAATTCCTGCTAATCAGACTGCCTACCAGTCTCTCAACCGTTTTTTGAAAACCAGGAAGCTAGATCCGACCCCAGCTAAAGAGTTGATTGGAAACGAAAGCATCCTTGGTAAAAAGTTTATACTGGACAAGAACCCCTTAGAATTTACGTCATTTAAACTAAATAAAACGGAAAAAGGCTTCGTTGCAGAGATTGGTACCAAAGACCAAAAAACACATCAAATCCCTTTAGGATTAAATAAATGGGAATTGAGTGAAAATCGAATGATAGGACCCTATTCACTGCGATCTGTGCCGGCTCATTTAGAAACTTTTGCTCCCTTTAAAGTGGCTGGAAATTATGTTTGGAAAAATGAGAATACGATAGAAATGACCATCAGATATATTGAAAGCCCTCATCATTGGAAAATTACGTATCAAGTGCTAGGAGATAAATTAAAATTGACGGCCATTAATTCCTATGCTCCTAAAGCAATAATTGATATAGCAGGAAATTAAAATTTCGTCGCAAATATTACCTTAAAGGGTAACAATTCTCAAAAATTATTATATCATTGTGGTACATTAAAATTTAAATTAAAACCTATTTCAATATGTCAAATCAAAACAATCAATCTCGTCGTCAATTTTTGATCAACGGGTCATTAGCTTCTTTAGGAGTTTTATGGGCAAGCCAAGCAGCTGTTTCAAACACATTATTTGCAGGAAAGCCTAATTCTAAATTTGGAGGTGTTCAAATTGGAGCCATCACTTATTCATTCCGCAGCATGCCTGGTAGTGTTGATGATTTAATTAAATACTGTGTAGAATGTAACATAAGTGCGATTGAATTAATGGGAGATGCCGTGGAAGAATATGCGGGTAAACCAAAAAGTACCATGGCAAGACCGAATTACGTTCCTGGTCAACCACGTCCACAGATGACTGATGAGCAAAGAGCAGCGATGGCAAAATTTAATACAGAAGTAGCTGATTGGCGCGCTAGCGTTTCCATGGATAAGTTTGTTGAAGTTAGAAAAATGTTCAACAATGCGGGTATTTCAATATATGCATTTAAGCCAAACGCTTTAGGTCCAAATAATACCGATGGCGAGGTTGAATACGCGTTAAAAGCTGCGAAAGCTTTAGGAGCAAATTCAGTTACCATTGAATTACCTACAGACCTAAAACAATCTCAAAGATTAGGCGATTTAGCATCCAAGCATAAAGTATACATCGGATATCATGCGCACTTACAGGCAACAGATACCGCTTGGGATGCGGCTTTAGCACAATCACCTTATAATTCCTTGAACCTAGATTGCGGACATTATATTGCTGCAGGTGGTCCAAATACGACAGCTACTTTATTAGCTTTAATCGAAGCAAAACATGACCGTATCACAAGTATGCACATTAAAGACCGTAAGAATAAAGAAAATGGAGGTCAAAATGTGGTTTGGGGCCAAGGAAATACGCCTTTGAAAGATATTCTAGGATTATTGAAATCTAAAAAATACAAATTCCCTGCTTCGATCGAGTTAGAATATGATATTCCTGCTGGTTCTGATGCAGTCCAAGAGACCAAAAAATGTGTGGAATACGCGAAAGCGATCCTTTCATAAATTAATCATTTATAGATGAATCGCGTTGTTAATCAAAAGTGTAGATTAACAACGCGATTTTATGTAAGCCAAAAAATTCAACAAAACATTAAACCATGAAGTCAAAATCTACTTTTTTCATCGTTCTGATGAGCTTTTTAACTTTCGTCATGCATGCACAAGAAATTGCAAATCCATATGGATTAACAACCCAAGTAAAAACTAAATATGGAACCTTAGAAGGAACCTTCGATACAAGAACAAAAATTGCCAGTTTCAAAGGTGTTCCTTTTGCATTGCCTCCTGTAGGTGCCTTAAGATGGAGAGAGCCGATGGATCCAAAACCCTGGAGTGGTGTGTTACAAGCAAAGAAATTCGGCCCAAAAGCTATCCAAGCTCCCTTATTTGGAGATATGGGCTTTCGTAGCAATGGAATGAGCGAAGATTGTTTATATCTAAACATTTGGTCACCTAATCCCAAATCGACTGCAAAATTACCTGTGTTAGTTTATTTTTATGGAGGTGGTTTTATGGCCGGTGATGGTTCAGAGCCCAGATATGACGGAGAAGTAATCGCTCAAAAAGGAATTGTTACCGTTACAGTAAATTATCGTTTAGGCTTATTAGGTTTCTTTTCACATCCAGAGTTAACGAAAGAATCCCCACATAAGGCCAGTGGAAATCAAGGTTTATTAGATCAATATGCCTCATTGAAATGGGTTAAAGAGAATATTGAAAATTTCGGTGGTGATCCAAACCGTGTGACCATCGCTGGTGAATCAGCAGGGTCTATGTCGGTGAGTGCCCAAATGGCCTCTCCCCTTTCCAAAAACTTAATTCATGGCGCGGTAGGCGAAAGTGGAGCCTGGATCGGTTCAGGCTTAGGACCTGTAACCTTACAAGATGCCGAAAAAGTAGGTATTACTTTTGGCGAAAAGGTAGGCGCTAAATCATTGAAAGAATTAAGGGATATCCCAACTTTAGATTTATACCAAAAAATGTTAGAGCCTGGAATGCCACGTTTTTCAGCGTGCATCGATGGGTATTTTATTTCAAAAACGTTGCCTGAGATATTTGCCAATAAAGAGCAGGCGATGGTTCCTTTGCTATTGGGTTGGAATTCAGAGGAGATGAATTACAAGTCTTTAACAAGAGGACAGACCATAACAACCGAAAATTATGCCGCGGCAGTGAAAGACTTGTACAAAGAAAATGCTGATAAAGTTTTAGCTCTTTATCCGGGTAAGTCGGCTGAAGAAGCAGAACAATCCGCCACTGATTTAGCAGGTGACCGATTCATTGGTTTTTCTACTTGGAAATGGTTTGACATGCATCGCAAAAACAGCCAAAATCCAGTTTATCGGTATTATTTTGCAAAACCTAGACCTGAAATGATCATAAAAGGTGTACAAGCAGCGCTTGCGGGTGGAGTGGTAAAAGCGGATCCTAATGCACCTAAACAAGCTGCACCCAAAGGCGCTGTCCACTCAGCGGATATCGAGTATTTCATGGGTAATCTATCGACCAATTTGACTTATGGTTGGACCCCTGATGATCATAAAACCTCAAAAGACATGCAAGAGTATTTAGCTAATTTCATTAAAACAGGAAATCCTAACGGAGGCAAATTGGTTAATTGGCCTGCAGCCAGCCAGGAAGCCCAACCAGAATACATGATTTTAGATGCTAACCCCCGCGTAGTCAAAGGGACAAAAGATGCTCGTTATGAATTATTAGATTCGATTATATTTAAAAAATAATTTTCCAATCTAAATAAAATTAAAGGCCGTTTTTTAAACGGCCTTTTTTCATGTCTATAATTGATTATTTTTACCAGATCATTTTAATTCAATATGTCAAACCCAATTATCAAATCAGCATTACTATCCTACGGGATGTCTGGACGTGTATTCCATGCCCCTTTCATTGATTTACATCCAGGTTTTTCTCTAGCAGGTGCTTGGGAAAGAACCAACAAAAATATTGAAAAGGATTATCCAGGGGTTAAATCCTATGCAAACATAGACGAAATTTTATCAGATCCCACGATCGATTTAGTCGTGGTTAATACGCCCATTTACTCCCATTATGAATATGCATTAGCCGCATTAAATGCTGGCAAACATATCATTGTAGAAAAAGCGTTTACGACTAATTTACAAGAAGCCTTAGCCTTAGATACATTAGCCAAATCAAAATCAAAGCATATTTTTGTGTACCAAAACAGACGTTTAGATTCCGATTTTCTAACAGTCAAGAAAATAGTGGATGCGGGCGTTTTAGGTGAGCTGGTGGAAGTGGAGATCCGATACGATCGATTTAATGGGGCTCAATCACCCAAATTGCATAAAGAAATTCCCGGACCCGGTGCAGGAATCGTCAAAGATTTAGGTCCTCATCTCATCGACCAAGCCATTTATTTATTTGGATCACCGGAAAAACTATTCGCTGACCTTAGAATGACTCGTCCTGAAACTCAAGTAGATGATTATTTTGAAATATTATTCTATTACCCTAAGCTGAGAGTGAGACTTAGAGGGGGGTATTATTTCAAAGAACCTGTCCCGTCGTTTCAATTACATGGAAAAAAGGGAAGCTTTTTGAAAGTGAGGGCCGACAAACAAGAGTCTGATCTATTAGCCGGCTTAAAGCCTCAAGGGGATAATTGGGGCACGGAAAATGAAGCGGATTTTGGAATATTACACGTAGATGGAAAGGAAAAAATTAGAATTCCATCCGAAAAAGGGAATTTCATGTATTTCTATGAAAATGTATTTGACACCCTTCAGGGGCAAGCTAAACCATTTGTTTCAGCCATGCAGGGAGCTCAATGCATGCAAGTCATCGATGCCGTTTTTGAAAGCCATGAAGCGCAAAAAGTGATTCATTTAGCTTCATTATAGCCCATCATGGAAATCTCTCCAATGCTTTTCACGCAATTTGAACCTGAATTATCGAAAAAAATTCAGCAAGTTGGCGTAGTCAGAAAATTCAAAGCGGATGAATTCCTGATGAAAACTGGTCAGTCGATTCGCTCTGCAGTTTTGGTGACCAAAGGAATTATCAAAGTGTTTAGAGAGGATGATGAAGGAAATGAAATATTCATGTACAACCTGCATCCAGGAGAAGCCTGCGCTATTTCGATGACCTGTGCGGCCCGACAAATTGCTTCCCAAATCATGGCAAAAGCCCTCATTGATACTGAAGTAATTGCCATACCCGCTGAGTTAATGGATGAGTGGGGTTCAAAGTATAAATCTTGGTATCAATTTGTATTAGAAACGTATCGATCTAGGTTTGAGGAGTTATTGGACACCTTGGATCAAATTGCCTTTAGAAATTTGGATGAACGCTTGCTTTGGTATTTAAAACAGCATCAAAAAAGCTTAAAAACGAACCTTTTAAAAGCCTCATTCACAGAAATTGCCCATGAATTAAACTCATCTAGGGAGGTTATTTCAAGGCTTATTAAGAAATTAGTGGAGAAAGGCCACATCAAAATGTATAAAAACCAAATTGAAATTATCGATTTGAATGGACTGTGATAAAAGTCACCAATTGGGATAAGAATTTGACCTAAATTTGTTCCAACAAAAAAAAAGAAAATGGAGATATTGGGCTATTTTGCCTCCTTAATAATCGGCTTATCCTTAGGATTAATTGGCGGTGGCGGATCCATTTTAACAGTCCCTGTTTTAGTTTATCTGTTTGGTGTAAATCCAGTTTTAGCTACGGCCTATTCGTTATTTATCGTGGGCGCAAGCAGTCTAGTCGGTGCGTTTCCAAAATACAAACAAGGTTTAGTTAATCTTAAGACGGCCATCATTTTTGGGATTCCTTCCATTGTATCTGTATTTGCCACTAGAAAATTCATCATTCCATTAATTCCAAATGAAGTATTTAGTTTAGGTGAATTCATCGTAACTAAATCCATTTTAATGATGGTTTTATTTGCCATGTTAATGGTTGCGGCATCCATCTCTATGATCCGAGGTAAAAGCGAAGAATGGGAAAAGGATGGTAATACATTCGAAGAAATTCAGGTATTCAACTACCCCATGATTCTATTGGAAGGAGCTATCGTTGGAATTTTAACTGGCTTAGTCGGCGCAGGTGGAGGTTTTCTTATCATTCCAGCCCTTGTTATGATGTCAAAATTATCCATGAAGCAGGCCATTGGTACTTCATTGTTAATTATCGCTGCCAAATCATTAATTGGATTTACGGGTGATTTGGGTCATCAAATCATCGATTGGAAATTATTATTAACAGTTACAGGATTAGCCATTGTGGGTATATTTATTGGTGATATCGTGAGTAAGAAAATAGACGGAAACAAGCTAAAAGTGGGATTTGGTTGGTTTGTTTTGACTATGGGTGTTTATATCCTGGTCCAACAAGTAGCCTTTCCCATTAAATAATTTAAAAATTTAAAGGCATGAAAGTAGAGCAAATTTACACAGGATGTTTAGCACAGGGTGCTTATTACATTGAGAATAACGGAGAAGCGGCGATTATTGATCCACTTCGTGAGGTTCAACCCTATATTGAAAAGGCAAAAAGAAATAATGCGAAGATTAAATACGTGTTTGAAACGCATTTTCATGCAGATTTCGTTTCAGGTCATTTAGATTTGTCGGCGAAGACAGGGGCTCCTATCGTTTATGGACCCAATGCTGCCTGTGGATTTGATTGTATTTCCGCTGAAGATGGCCAAGAATTTCCGCTTGGAGATGCAAAAATCCGCGTCATTCACACCCCAGGTCATACCATGGAATCAACTTGCTTTTTATTGATCGATCAAGCAGGAAAAGCTACCAGTTTATTTTCAGGCGACACCTTGTTTATTGGTGATGTGGGAAGGCCCGATTTAGCTCAAAAACTATCATCAGATTTAACTGAAGATATGTTAGCCGGATTTTTATACGATTCCTTACATAACAAAATCATGCCCTTAGCAGATGATATCACCGTATATCCAGCGCATGGAGCGGGTTCTGCCTGTGGTAAAAATATGAGTAAAGAGACTACAGATACCTTGGGGAATCAGAAAAAGACCAATTATGCTTTAAACCCTGCTCTTAGCCGAGAACAATTTATAAAAGAGGTGTTAACGGGTTTGGTGGCACCTCCTGCATATTTCCCATTAAATGTATTGATGAATATTCAAGGGTATGATTCGATTGACAAGGTTTTGGAGCGAGGCCAACATGCCCTATCGCCTGAGGCTTTTGAAGCGGCGGCCAATGAAACTTCTGCTTTAATTTTAGATACTAGAAATGTCCAAACGTTTGCAGCAGGATTCGTACCCAATTCAATTAACATTGCCATAGATGGTTCTTTCGCACCCTGGGTAGGCGCCATGATTCCAGATATCAAGCAGGAAATCTTGTTGGTGACCGAGGAAGGGCGCGAAGAAGAAGTCATAACTCGATTGGCCCGAGTAGGATACGATTTCACGATTGGTTATTTAAAGGGTGGCATTGCGGCTTGGAAGGCTGCAGGAAAAGAGGTAGATCAAATCGAATCCATCTCTGTGGAAGAGACTTTGAATCGGGCCCAATCGGGTGAAGGAGAAATCATCGATGTAAGAAAAAATAGCGAATACCTTTCTGAGCATATTGTTGATGTAGAAAATGCGCCCTTAGATTTCATTAACGACAGTATGCTTAAAATCAAGAAGGATAAAACGTATTTTGTGCATTGTGCTAGTGGGTACCGATCGATGATATTTATTTCGACGCTAAGAGCAAGAGGCTACGAGAATTTAATCGACGTGCAAGGTGGATTTAAGGCCATTAAAGAATCAGAGAAATTCAAATTGTCAGAATATGTTTGCCCAACGACTTTGTTATAATTCGTTAAAATAAATTAAATTTACCTGCTACCTAATACCTAATACTTGTTATCTAATACCTATTACCTAAATTAAAACTTACCAAATAATGATCGAAACAATCACTCAACCCTGGCCTTGGTATGTGGCAGGTACAATCATTGGACTCATTGTCCCTACCCTATTGATTTTAGGAAATAAGCATTTTGGAATTTCGGCTAATTTGAGGCATATGTGTGCGGCATGCTTTCCGAGCAATATCCCATTTTTCAACTATGATTGGAAGAAAGAATCTTGGAATTTATTTTTCATCGGGGGTATTTTAGTGGGCGGCATCATTTCCACCCAGTACCTAAGCTCTCCTGATCCAGTCATTATTCATCCTGATTTAGCTAGGGAATTAACCCAATTGGGCATTACCGATTTTTCGGGTTTAGTTCCGGTTCAATTATTTTCATTTGAAAGTTTATTTACGCTGCGCGGATTGATCATGATGGTCGGAGGAGGATTTCTAGTGGGATTTGGCACTCGGTATGCTGGGGGATGTACTTCTGGACATGCGATTATGGGACTCAGCGATTTGCAATGGCCTTCTTTAGTGGCTACCATCTGCTTTATGATCGGCGGATTTTTGATGACTAATTTAATTTTACCTTATATTTTAGCCTTATAAAGATGAAAACGAAACAAGAGGAAACGGATTTCGAAGTACGCTCACTAGACACCATGTGCGTGAATGAGTCTGAATTGGTTCATCCGTGGTGGTATAATTTTAAATATGCTGCAGTGGGAGTGATTTTTGGAATTGTATTCATCAAAGCTGAGATCATTTCATGGTTTAGGATTCAGGAAATGTTTAAACTCCAAAGTTTTCATATGTATGGAGTGATAGGAACGGCTGTTGTTGTGGGAGCGATTTCAGTATTTTTAATCAAAAAACTGAAGATTAAAACGGTTCATGGAGAAGAAATCACCTTTACAAATAAAAAATTCAATCAAGGTCAAATTTATGGGGGATTACTATTCGGTTTGGGTTGGGCCATCACTGGCGCATGCCCTGGACCATTATTCGCCCAATTAGGTTCCGGTTCCCTAGCTGTAATCGTTGTCATAGCAAGCGCCATTTTAGGGACATGGGTCTATGGAAAATTTAGAGATAAATTGCCTCATTAAAAAAACAAGTACACAAAACTAGGTAATTCATCAATCGTTTATAGTCATCTTAAAGCATACCAATGGAGCCATGCGAATACTAAAATCGACCCTGTATTTTATTTCAATAATATCACTCTCATTGAAAGCGCAGTCCAGTTTACCTCTTGTGGTCAGTGGGAAAATTGATCGATTAGAAAATTTTAAATCACAATACGTCAGCTCAAGGAATATTGACATTTGGCTCCCTGAAGGTTACAATAATTCAAAAAAATACAGCGTTTTATACATGCATGATGGTCAAATGTTATTTGATCCTGAGCAAACATGGAATAAGCAAGCATGGAATATTGACGATATTGCTTCGGAACTAGTGAAGAAAAATAAAGTCAAACCGTTCATTATTGTAGGCATTTGGAGTAACGCAAATAGCAGACATCCAGATTATTTCCCTCAAAAACCTTTTGAAAATTTGAGCGACATTGAAAAGGATACCGTATATGCCCAATTAAAAAAGGCCGCTAGAATAAATGACTTATTCAGGCCACAATCAGATAACTACTTAAAATTTTTGGTCAATGAACTCAAGCCATTTATTGATAAAAAATATTCTGTGTATGCCGATCAAAAAAATACTTGCATTGGTGGTAGCAGCATGGGAGGACTCATATCCATGTACGCCATTTGCGAATACCCTGATATATTTGGTTCGGCCATTTGCATGTCGACACATTGGTTAGGAACATTTACGAAAGAAAACAATCCTATACCCAAATCCTTTATTCAATATTTAATAAAAAGTCTGCCTAATCCTCAAAATCACAAAATCTATTTTGATTGCGGCGACCAAACCTTAGATGCATATTATCCTGAAACCCAAAAGAAAGTTGACCTACTCATGAAGCAGAAAAAATATGGCGGTCAACATTGGATTACTAGGTATTTTCCAGGAGAGGATCATAGTGAAAAGGCATGGAATAAAAGAGTAAACATACCATTGACTTATATTTTCGAAAAATAATTTTTAAAATAACGTACTGAAAACATAAAGACAAAATCCTTAATTTTGAATTTCAAATTCAATGAAATATGAAAAAAGATAAACTAATTTTCTGGACGTCGACGATCATTATTGCCTTATTTGAAGGCCTAATGCCAGCATTAACCTCACAAACCGAACTCGCCAAAGAGGGAATTAGACATTTAGGTTATCCTGAATATTTTGGAAATGCATTAGTATTTTTCAAAGTAGCTGGTGTTTTAGCCATCGTAATTCCTAAAATCCCTGCTCGAATTAAGGAATGGGCTTATGCTGGTTTTGCTTTCGACTTTTTATTTGCTACCATTAGTCATGGGGCCGTTGACGGTATCAATGGACAAACATTTTTTCCACTCATCGTATTTGGGATATTAGCCATTTCCTATATTTATTACCATAAAAACTTAGCTAAATCACCTAGTAATTTGGACCATTGATTGAACAAATAGTGATTTAATTGGCTATTATATTAGATGTTTTTTTACGCAAAAAAGATTAAACTAATGGGGAAATTTATGATTAATATCCAATTAGAAGGATTGGACATTGAAACAAGAATGAAATTACTCCCCAGAGAACAGGAGCTAGTGAAAGAGCTAGAGCAAAATGGAACCATTATAGAAACCTACATTAAACTTGATATGTCTGGAATTTACATGGTGATTGTCGCGGCAGATTCCGATGATGTGCATTCAAAACTTTCAATTTTGCCCTATTACCCTTTTATGAAAATTGACATTGTTCCCATTAGAATGGTCAACCATATCAATCAATAATAAAAAATAGCCTCTTGCTTAGCGAAAATTCAATAGCAATTCTGAAATATTTTAGAAAGCGACATCCCCCCTTTAATTTTTGGAGTACCAATCTTTGATTGGTTTATAGGGTCCAAATTTATGTTGCTCCTCTGAAAATGGGTCTACATAAGGTCCAAAAGGATGATCAAATGGTTTTTTGGCAATTTTAGGCCAATCCATAGACAAATCTTTGCTCGGCCTAGGCATCGAATTTACATAAGCCGCCACATCCCAAGCTTCCTCATCCGTTAACACCGGCTTTTCGTAGGTTGTACCTTGCGGCATATTGTATTTCACGTAACCCGCAAAATTCGAAATTCGAAATAAACCCGCCCCATGGTTATAGCTATTTTTACCCCATAGAGGTGGATAGGTGTAGGATTTACCATTTTCAGCCAATAAACCTCCCCCATCTGCTTGATGACAAGTTTGGCATTTAGCCACATAAACCTCCAAACCCTTTGAGGGATCGCAGGCCCTTTTCATTCCTTTTAATTTAAATATGCCAGCACCCCTAGGAATCTTATCTTTCTCCACGTCATTTCCAAGCCATTTAATATAAGCTAAAATGGCACGCATCTCTCTGCCCGTAGAATCTAATGGCTTTCCATTTAAGCTCCGTTGGAAGCAATCATTGACGCGCTTAATTTGATTTTCTACAGTTCCCGAACGGGCTCTGAATTTCGGATAGGTCGATTGAACTGCAAAATAATTATTTCCCCAAGGTTGGGTTCCCGCTTTCAAATGGCAATTCTGACAATTCATCCCATTGGACATTTGTAAAACTGAACCTTTGGGACCTAAATATTCAGAAGTATGCGCAATTAATTCTCGGCCATATTTCACTAAATCCCTCTCGTTTGAATCCAAATACATCAAACGCCAATCAGAAGGTGCAGTCCAAACATGATTGAAATTTGTATCTGGAGCAACAAATGCTTGAATGGAATCCATTGAATTTTCAGATCCCGCCTTCGGTAGGTGAAATATGCTTAAGCCTAAAAGCGTAAATAATAACAATAGAAATCCATATAAAAATGTGGATAATCGTTGGAACCGTTTTTGATTAGGAAAACTCACAGCTAATTAATATTTCAAATAGGCCCAGCCCTCTTCTTGCTTTATGATTACTTCTGAAACGCCTGAGGGAACAAATCCGGATTGTGGCAAAATGGTAGCCTTATCTATTTTCCGCTCTCGAATGGTGTTTTCACAAGCTACGAACTTAACACCCATGGCAGATAATTCAGCAATTTTAGCTTGCTGAGTAGTCTTGGAAGCAATTAATAAACCAATACCAGCACCATGAGCCACCACTTCGATTTGAGTGTTGTTACCTAAAGCAATCTGCATATTCGCAATATTTCGCATGGCACCATGCCAAACAGTCGTATCTGCGGTATTGATTTGAATTACTACTTTATGAGTTTTTTGTGCGAAGGCCGAAACTGAAATTAATAGGCCAATGATTGAAGTTAAAATTATTTTTTTCATCGTATGATTTTTTTTAAAACTAACATTTTAAAATTATGAAAGCAAATTGGCCAAAACGAATCTAAGCGAACGAATTTCTATGCGAAACTGCTCTCGATGATTTATTAAAATTAACCAAAGAGTGATTAAAACTTAGGCTAATATGCGTGCCAACTGCCTAGACGATTGAATAAATTATATGGCGATCACGTGCATAACGTTGCGGACAAAAGTCACGAATCCCTATTTTATGACTCGGTAGATTTGTGTCTAAATAAAACAAAGATGATCGCATTAATAAAAAGTTTATTGGGCTTAGGTGAAAAAGTAAATGTAAAAGAACTTATAGCCAATGGGGCTATCATTCTCGATGTTCGATCTCCTGCAGAATTTAAGGATGGACACATCAAAGGGGCACTTAATTTTCCACTGCAAAATTTAACCTCTCAAATGAACAAATTAAAGAAAGAACAAGTTATTGTAACTTGTTGCCGTTCTGGAAGCCGCAGTGGAATGGCAAAACGCATGTTAAAGTCCAATGGATTCCTACACGTGCATAACGGGGGGCCTTGGACTAATTTAAGATAACACGAAGACAAAAAACGAATATCATGAGCAAATTCAGCGAACTTTTAAAAACACCGGAGCCCGTTTTAGTTGATTTTTCAGCGGAATGGTGCGGCCCTTGTAAGCAATTGAAGCCTATTTTAGAGCAATTAAAGTCCAAAATTGGCGATTCAGCTAAAATCATTAAGATTGACGTGGATAAAAACAAGTCATTGTCGGACCAATTTCAAATCAGATCTGTGCCGACTTTGATTTTGTTTAAGGATGGGAAATCAGTTTGGCGCCAGTCGGGGGTTGTTCCCGCCCATACATTGGAAGGCATCATCAAACAATATGTGTGAGCATTGACTCCAAGAATCTTTGGGCTGTACCTTATTTCCTTGACTTAAAATAGGTTGGTCGTTAGGTTAATAATAATCCTTTAAAAAACGAAAGGACGGTGTAAACCCGTCCCCTACTATTACTTATTACCTGATACCTATTACCTATTTACCTATTTTTTCACCGGCTCAAACCCAATCGAAACCGAATTCACACAATAACGTAAACCGGTCGCCGTGGGACCGTCGTCAAAAACGTGACCCAAATGACCCCCACATTTTCCGCAGGTAATCTCCACTCGGCGCATGCCCAACGTATTATCCACCGTTTCTTTAATCACACCGGCTTTTAATTCTTTGTCGAAGGAAGGCCAACCGCAATGCGAGTCGAACTTGGAATTTGAGCTAAAAAGTGGAGTACCGCAACCTTTACATGTGTACACCCCTTTTTCATTATGCATTAAAAATTTACCTGTATAAGGACTTTCAGTCCCTTTTTGACGTAAAATATAATACTCTTCTTCACTTAATTTAGCTTTCCACTCAGCTTCTGTTTTAGGCAAATTTTCCATTTTATTCGTTTCCATTTTTTTCTGTCCACAAGCCTGAAAGCTTATGAATGCAAGCACAAATAACATATTTGACAAAATAGTTTTCATCTTTATTTTTGTTTGAGTCTTAAACGCAAATATAGCCCAAATTGTTTCTGTAATGAATGTCTTTTTATAAGAATCATACCCACCCCATTAATCGGCCCGTCTAGGATCTACCCGCCAGCCTAATTTCCTCAAAGCCTGAACGCGTAAACTACGGTGTTCAAACTCCTCCATGACCACACCTTTCATCCAATAAACACCGCCTCCACGGAAAGAATACTGTTTTAAGTCGGAGGGAAAATGTAAGGTGTCAAAAAACTCACCCCGAACATCCACAAAATAACCAAAATACATGCGCTCCCCCGCCTTCGTGCGAGTCGGCTTAAGCGTCACTAAATACCCCAATATATCGCCGCGCTCGTAACATAAATCGGCATTCAATAATGTTTCAGGGAGCTCATCCACCAAGTCAAAGGGAGAACAGAGCGGAAATCCCAAAATCTCCCACTGATCAAATGCATCCTCGATTTCATCGTGCACCAACTCCGGCAATACCCCTAAATCAGAAGAATCGTCCGCAAACATCTCCATCGAAACCACCTGAGACACCTTTCCCTGAAAACGAGCATGAGCTTCCCATAGTAAAGGTTTCTTGCCGACACCCAAATTCCTAAAAGCCCCCACACGAATCAATAAAATCGCCTGCTCCAAACCTAACGAAACTCGGTGAACAAAATCATCCCAAGATCGGAAGGGACCCAATTGGGCCCTAGAAGCAAGCAAATCCTGAATGACACGCTTCTCGAGTCCTTTGACATGCACCCAACCTAAATAAATCACCGAACCCCGAATGCTCGTCAAATGCCCACTCTCATTAATCTCAGGAGCCTCCACCTGCGCGCCACAGCGCCTAGCCTCATGTACATAAAATTCGGTCCGGTAAAATCCTCCAAAATTATTGATCACCGCCACCATAAATTCCAAGGGGTAATAAGTCTTCAGATACAGACTTTGATAACTCTCCACCGCAAATGAAGCCGAATGTGCCTTGGAAAAACTATATCCCGAAAAGCTTTCCATCTGCCTCCACACTTCGCTGGCGACGGCCAACTCATACCCTTTGTCCGCACAATTCACAAAAAAAGCCTCTCGTATCCGATCGAATTCAGCCCGAGAACGATACTTGCCCGACATCCCTCGCCTCAGTACATCCGCCTCCGCCAAACTTAAACCCGCAAAATAATGCGCCACCTTAATCACATCCTCTTGGTATACCATCACCCCATACGTTTCTTTCATTAATTCCCCCATCAAAGGATGGACAGGTTCATAGGAATCCGGTGCATGAAAACGTTCAATATAAGCCTTCATCATCCCAGAAGAAGCCACACCCGGACGAATAATCGAAGAGGCCGCCACCAGCGTCAAATAATCCTGACACCGTAATTTTTTAAGTAGTTGGCGCATCGCAGGCGACTCAATGTAAAAACAACCCATGGTTTCGTGGCGCATCAACTGCCTCCTGACTTGTTCATCGCGCATAAAATCCTGCACGCGGTGAATATCCACATCTTGACCTCGATTAGCCCGAATGATATCCACCGATTCTTTAATGTGTCCTAAGCCTCTTTGAGACAAAATATCAAACTTCGCAAAACCAATCTCCTCCGCCACATGCATATCAAATTGGCAAATAGGAAAACCTTTGGGCATAGGCTCCAAGGCAGTATAATGAGCTAAAGGATGCTCCGAAATCAAAATTCCGCCCGCATGAATACTCAAATAATTAGGGAAATCGAGCAATAAACTTCCATACTTAACAATCAAACGCTGAACTTCCGAACCCACCTCGCGCATCGCAGCCGCCGGATCAAGCCAAGCATCTACCTCCGATTTAGGTAAGCCAAAAACCTTGGCCAATTCCCGGTAAATCGATTTATCCCGAAAAGTTACATAGGTCGCCAATAAACACACATATTTGGCCCCATAACGCTTAAAAATATAATCAATAATGTCATCCCGCTCATCCCACGAAAAATCAATGTCAAAATCGGGCGGACTAGTCCGATGTGGATTAATAAATCGCTCAAAATATAAATCCAAATCCACCGGATCCACATCTGTAATCCCCAAACAATAAGCCACAATTGAATTCGCACCCGAACCCCGACCCACGTGAAAATAGCCCCGAGAACGCGCATAGCGAATAATATCCCAGGTAATTAAAAAATAAGCATTGAAACCAAGCTCATTAATAACCTTTAATTCTTTCTCGACCCTCGCCTTAGCCTCCCGGTCCGAACGCGGATACCGATACCGCAACCCCTCATAAGCAAGCTTGGTCAAAAGTGCCAAATCATCCTCCGAACTCGACCCAAAAAGTACACGATTTTTAGGCTGCTTAAAATCAAATTCAAAGGAACAATCCGCCAAAATTCGGTCCGACTCCTCCAATAAAAATGGGTAATCTTGGCAGTAATCTGCCAACTCTCCTTGCGTGTACATACGCTCATCTTCCTGAGCTTGTGCGTCCACAGAAAGTTTACTCAGTAGCGTATTTTCATCGATTGCGCGCAGCAAACGATGCATGGAAAAACCCCGCTTGTCCAAAAATGTAAAGGGCTGACACCAAACCGTCTTATCCCAATCCGTTTCCTTCCACAAACGATTGCGATCACTCGCCCGTACCCCCCAGCGCTCACGCTCACCTAAATTTTTGAGTTTTTTTTTACGAACCCAAGGAAAAATAGTCCACACATCCTCCCACTCCGGAGGACGCTCAGGCCAAGACTCCTCAGCCAATAAGTAAGTTGAGGCAAAAGCATTAATCTGCGACATACCTTCGGCGTTCCGAGCGAGACATATATACATCAACGTATTTTTGTTTCTGAACTCCATCCCCACTACAGGTTTGATGCCTGCATCCCGACAAGCCTGAACAAAGTCGAAAACTCCGGAGGCTCGGTGAATATCCGTCAGTGCTAAGGTTTTTATCCCACGCAACACCGCCTCCGCCACCAATTGCTCCGGCGAAAGCGTTCCATAACGCAAGCTATAATAGGAATGGCAATTCAAATACATGTTTATTCGTCCGTTTTAGCAGGTAATCGATTTCTGCGTTCTCCGCTCCCCATTAATCCACTAGCCCTCAAAATCGAAAACTCTCCATAGCGATTTCTTAATTTGTCCATCGCCCCATACAAAGGCACCAGTCGCGCGCCCTCATCAAAAATCTGCAACTGCTCCTGTCCCTGCCATAGTTTTGAAAAGCGGACGCCTATGAGTCGGATCAATAAACGTCGGTCATACAATTTTTCAAAAAGCTCCTGAACCGCAGGAATCAGTCGGTGATCACTGGCCGAAGCAGGAATACTGATTTGTCGAGTATGGGTATCGAAATTCGAGTACCTCAACTTCACCGTCACACAAGCCGTGCATTGCCCAAGCTTCCGTAAATCATACGATAATTGTTCCGTCAACGAACCCAAAATGCGGCGCAATAAAACCACATCCGTACTATCTTGTTCAAACGTAATTTCCTTCGACAAAGACTTCTGCTCAGAATAAGGAACCACAGGCCTCAAATCGATCCCATTAGCCCGCTCCCAAAGAACAGTCCCCGATTTCCCAAAAGTCTTTTCCAGTATTTTCAAAGGCATCTGACTCAAAGCACCCACATGAACAATGCCCATATTACGCAAGGTTTGAGAAGTAACCGCACCGATCATCGGAATCTTCCCCACCGGCATAGGGGCTAAAAATGATTTTTCTTGGCCCGATAATACCTGAAATTCCCCCGCCGGTTTAACATGATTGGTCGCCACTTTTGATACCGTCTTATTGACCGATAGCCCAAAAGACATCTGCAAACCAATCTCCTTTTTTATCCGATCTCGAAGGTCTTGAGCAAAAGCATAAGAACCAAAAAACCGTTCCATACCGGTCATATCAAGGTAAAATTCGTCAATAGAAGCCTTTTCAACCAAAGGAGCTCTCCCCATAATTAACGAGGTCACCGCCTCCGAATGTTGGGTATATGCATCAAAATCCCCCCGCAAAACAATCGCATCCGGGCATAATTTCAAGGCCATCTTCATGGGCATAGCCGAACGTACCCCAAAAGCCCGCGTCTCATAACTGCAAGCCGCCACCACCCCACGGTCAGACATCCCACCCACAATGACCGGTTTTCCCACAAGCCTAGTATCCCGGAGACGCTCCACCGAAACAAAAAAGCTGTCCAAATCCATGTGCACAATGGCGCGTTCTTGCATAAAATTGGTAGATATTTGGGTATTTTGAATACCTTTCGTAACTTCGAAAAGATTATCAATAAAATTCAGCTACGAATTTTATCCATTTTAGTTTAATAAGCAAATCTTATGAGTACTTTTTTTAGTCAGAATTTACGTTTTTTACGCAGCAAAATGTCGGAGAAAACTTCTCAAGAAAAACTAGCTGAATTACTGAATATTAAGAAGCCAACCTTGGGCTCCTATGAGTCCGGAAGAGCCGAGCCTAAATACAGCGATTTGATCCTATTAGCTCAGTTTTTTAATGTTGAGGTGGACGAATTACTCAAAGAAGATTTAGCTAAAAGAATACCAGGATTAGCCAACAAACCTAAGCTACGAATTTTAGCCACTACGGTAGATTCGAACAACGAAGAGAATATCGAGATGGTACCCATCAAGGCTCTGGCCGGTTATACCGCTTCGTATGATGATTTAGAATTCATTCAAGAGCTACCAACCTTCCAAGTTCCTTTCCTACCCCGAGATAAAAAATACCGCGTTTTCCCAATCAAAGGGGAATCTATGTTACCCTTAAAGCCTAACTCTCTCGTATTCGCGGAATATGTGGAAGATTGGAAATCGATCAAGGATGATACGATTTGCATCGTAGTCACAAGAGAAGAAGGAGTGGTTTTGAAAAAAATCATCAATCACCTAGAAGCCAAGAGTATCCTGATTTTGAAATCGACCAATCCTATATACGATCCATATCCCATCTTAGGAGCTGAAATCCAAGAAATATGGAAGTTTGCAGGTTATTTTCATAGTGATTTTCCTACGAACGAATAGAAAGCTAAAGCCTTCAAAACATATCGCTTAGCTAAAATTCGCGAGTGATCAGCAGCTTTGAACTCACATGTCGCGCCTATACATTACCCACCAATCATGTCCAACCTATTTTCCAAAATATCCACAGCGCTTCAAATCAGCGAGAACCAAGTACGAAAAACCATCGCTTTACTAGATGAGGGAGGTACAATCCCTTTTATCTCTCGATATCGCAAAGAAATGACCGGAAGTTTGGATGAAGTTCAGGTAGCTGCGATTCGTGATTTAAGGGACCAATTTGTGGAACTGGAAAAACGACGAGATGCTATTTTGAAATCTTTGCTAGAGCTAGAGAAACTGACTCCGGAATTAGAGAAGGCAGTACGAGCAGCTGAAACATTAGCCAAACTAGAAGATATCTATTTGCCCTATAAGCCCAAGCGTAAAACTCGTGCGATGGCTGCCCGCGAAAAAGGTTTGCAGGAACTGGCTGATAAACTGTTCCAGCAACGCCTTGTTGCCCCTGAAGAATTAGCGATTAATTACCTGGATCAGGTGGCCAACATCGATGAAGCCCTTGCGGGAGCCCGAGATATTTTGGCTGAAGAAATGATGGAAACAGCGGAAGCTAGAGAAGAAGCAAGAAATTTATTTACCCGTAAAACGACCGTAAAATCTAGCGTCGCCAAAGGCAAACAAGAAGCAGGGATTAAATACAAAGACTATTTCGATTGGTCTGAGTCTCTTGCACAAGCCCCTTCTCATCGGATTTTAGCTTTATTTAGAGGAGAAAACGAAGGTTTTTTAAACCTGAGCTTGTTGGGCCCCGATGAAGAAGTCCTAACAAAACTGGAGCGTAGATTCATCACAGGCAATAATTCCTGTGCCAAGCAAGTAGAAATGGCCATTCAAGATGGATACAAGCGCTTATTGATGCCAGCCATGGAAACCGAAGTTCGAGCGGAAGCTAAAAAACGAGCTGACGAAAATGCGATACGCGTGTTTGCTGAAAATATCAGGCAATTACTTTTAGCTGCTCCCTTAGGCCAAAAACGCGTTTTGGCACTAGACCCTGGATTTAGAACTGGGTGTAAAGTGGTTTGCTTAGACGAGCAAGGAAGCTTATTGGCCAACACGGCCGTGTATCCTCACACAGGTCCTGGACAAGCTTCTGAGGCGGCTGAAACGATTAAAGAATGGGTGAAAAAATACCAAATTCAGGCCATTGCCATTGGAAATGGGACGGCGGGAAGAGAAACGGAATCTTTTGTCCGTAACTTGAATTTGAACGGCATCCATATTATTATGGTGAACGAAAGCGGTGCTTCCATCTATTCCGCCTCTGAAGTTGCAAGAGATGAATTTCCGGATAAAGATGTGACGGTTCGAGGCGCAGTTTCCATCGGCAGAAGACTGATGGATCCCCTAGCTGAGTTAGTCAAAATTGACGCAAAGTCCATTGGCGTGGGCCAATACCAGCATGATGTGGATCAAAAAAAATTACAAGCATCGTTGGATGACACAGTGGTGTCGTGCGTTAATTTAGTTGGCGTAGAACTTAACACCGCATCCAAACAGATTTTATCGTATGTATCAGGCCTAGGTCCCCAATTGGCTCAAAATATTATCGACTACCGGACAAAAAATGGTCCCTTTGTCAAGCGTTCCGACCTTAAAAAGGTGACAAGATTAGGAGAAAAGGCTTTTGAGCAAGCCGCAGCTTTCTTGCGCATTCGACATGCAAAAAACCCGCTTGATGCAAGTGCGGTTCACCCAGAGCGTTATGATATAGTCGAAAAGATGGCCAAAGACCTGGGCTGTAAAGTCACTGATCTTTTGGCAGATGAGTCGCTGCGCAAGCAAATTCAATTAAGTCAATATGTAACAGCGGACGTGGGAATGCCCACATTAACCGATATCATTTCAGAATTGGCAAAACCAGGCCTCGACCCACGTGAGAAGTTTGAGGAATTTGAATTTGCCGATGGAGTGAATGATATCAAAGATTTACGTATTGGCATGACTTTACCAGGCATTGTGACGAATATTACCAATTTTGGGGCTTTTGTAGATATTGGGGTACATCAAGATGGTTTGGTGCATGTAAGCCAACTAGCCGACAAGTTTGTCAAGGATCCCAATGAAGTGGTGAAAGTATCTCAAAAAGTGATGGTACGCGTCACCGAAGTGGATGAAGCGCGAAAAAGAATTGCCCTTAGCATGAAGAGCTAATTGGCAAACTCTATTGATTTTTGATACCGGAGAACCATTGCACATTCCATTATTGAGCAAGCTATATTCTCCGGGACCTAACATCTTGACATTTTACTTTTTAACTAATTTCAATTCCATCGTGCACTCAGGACATTTGCCTTTTTTAGCATATGTTTTAGTCCCCTCGCATTTCATTGGACACTGATACGCTTCTTTTTTGTCCGCTGCAGTTTCCTTTTTTTCAACTTTCGTTGCTTCTTGCTGTTGAGCCATCGCTCCAAACATTCCAGCCATCAAAGTGGCCATTAACATCATTTTTTTCATGTTGAATTTATTTTATGTTTATTTTATTTTAAATCGTATTCCTGAATAAATCATTCGGCCGACAATCGGCCCCCAAACCATCGTTGCATCAAAATAACGACTAAATGGATCTGATGCATTCATCAAAGGATTTGTCTGGGTAAAATTACTTAGGTTTTCACCACCAACGTACCACTCCCATTTTTTAAATTGCCTAGTCACCTGTGCGTAGACCGTTGAAAAAGCCGGAGCCATTTTCGCTGGTGAATTCGGCTCATGTGCATGTCCAGCAGTTGCATTGGGAATACGCCTTTCTCCATTCCACTGCCAAGTTAAATCGAATTTCCATTTTGACATCGCAGTCTCATAACCCAAATTTACTAAAACTCGTTCCTTATTGACAAAGGGTTTTGCTAAGCGATTCAAGAGACCTTTTAAACTAATGTAGTCCGATTGCACATCTTGCCAGCGATAGGCTGCTTTAAGTTCAAAACGCTTAAATGGACTATAATTAAATTCCAATTGCACGCTATTTGCAAATGACTCTCCCGGACTTGAATACATGCGAATCAGGCCAGAGGCCTCCATATCGACCAACCATTGTTGCTCAAAATCAGTTCGATACGCGTCAAAAACAATATTCGCTTTTCTTGTGCCCAGCATCATATTTTTAGTTAATGAAATTCCATAGTTCCAAGATTTCTCGATGGGACTTAAATTACCCATCAATTGGATTCTGCGTCCATTAGCTAAAAAACCCATGTTTTCAGCGATCGGATTCACGCGGCGCCAACCTTTTCCTGCGGATAATCTAAAAATCCAATCGGATGAAATGTCCCATTTAAGGTGCATCCTAGGTGTCCATTGAGTGCCTAATTGATTATGAAAATCGACTCGTTGGCCCACAACTACCGTCAACACATTAGGCACAGTTAGTGCATATTCTCCAAAAAAACCGGGTACCATTTCAGTTCGAGCATACGCCGAATCGATATAGGATTCTTGATAGGAATCATATAAAAAACTAGTGCCCGCTTTCCAACCATGGTTTGTATTTCCGATGATGGATTGATAAATTAAGTTTCCATACATACTTTGCTCGCGTCCTCGGTAATTTTTATAGGCAAAATAAGAATCGTTTTCATGTTGGTTTGTCTGCAAAATTAAACCAAGACCCTTCCAAGGTTTCAATTGGAATAGTCGGGCTATTTTAGAAAACGCTTCCCAGCGAGAAGTTTTATTTCCAAAACCATACACTAAATATCGATTGGAAGCTAATTCCTCAAAATTCATTTGACCAGCCACTCTGTTTTCATTCAAATAACTTGCCCCCAACTGAATAATCCAATTGTCAGTAGCATATTTCCACCGATTTAACACATGGGTAAAGTTGAAAAGTGGCTGATCCATAAAACCATCTTGATTCCCATCTGTCCTAGCTGCTTGCTGAGAAAAATGGGTAAAAATCCCCATGGAAAGCTTATCATTAAATTTGTGCGCGGCTTGTTGGTTTACTTCATAGCGACCTTGAGAATTCACATAGGTATTTAAAAAATAGGCCTCAGAAGTATCGGGTTTGGCTAACTCAATGTTGATTCCACCCGTCATGGATTCATAACCATTGGCCACCGAACTAGTCCCTTTGCTTAAATCAATGGATTTGATCCAAGTTCCAGGTAAATAGCTTAGGCCATAGGTAGATTTCAAACCCCGGATGGATGGCATATTTTCAAGGTTGGTCTGCACATAATTTCCTGATAAACCCAATAATTGGATTTGCTTAGCCCCAGTCACACCATCTGTAAAATTGACCGATACACTCGCATTCGTTTCAAAACTTTCAGATAAATTGCAGCATGCGGCCTTAGCTAAGGTCTTCATGGTTAAAACCTCCCTTTGAAGTAAAGACATGTTGTCTTGTTGGCCCGGATTAGCCAACACCCTCACTTCGTATAATTCATTGGTTTTTGCCCATAAATGAATGTGCTGAAAGGCGGACTTTTCCACCCAAACGGAATCGGTTTGAAATCCTACGTAGGAAGTAACAAGCCAACCTGGGAATTTACCTGCCGACAATTTAAACATACCACCTGCAGTGGTGAGCACAGCTGCGCGAGTGGGTTTATATACGACAGAGGCGCCAATAAGGTCTTCCATGTTTCCAGCGGAATCCAAACTCATCACACGGCCAGTGATTTCTTGCCCCAATAATCCAATGGGGGCCAATAATAAAAGATAAAAGATTATTTTTTTGTACATCGTTATTTAATTTATATGAGTGAATAATGACTCAATAAATCAAATTAGATATGCTTGTAAATTCGCGAGACGCGTACGTAAAGGAGGAGGTGAATGATTTGAATCCTCAAAACTTAATTTTTTAAATGTGATAATGCCATTCGATTCTCCGAAAGAATAAGAGCTATTAGGGAAATTATGAAGATTAAAATCAAGTTTTTGAATTTTGTTACCCGACTGATCAAAATTAAATTTTAAGGCATATTGATCATATGAGCAACATTTAGCCCGTCTCAAGGTAGTCTTATCGGTCTGATTAAAATCCGGTTTAGCGTTTTTTGAACAACAAGAAACTGCCTTATCAAACGAATATTTTTTATTTCCAGTGAAAAGGCAAGTGGACTGAGTGAATGAAATACCTAAATTTCCTACTAAAAAGTAGGTAGCTAAATAGACCAAAAAGAAGCGGTATAAAGCTGATTTCATTTCGATAAATAATTGAACAAATTTACAAATTTTATGGATACCATATTGAATTGATGAAATTTATGTGCTTTTGATTTAAATTATTTAATTTGCATCAATTATTCAATATGCGTCTTCCATTTAGGTTAATCCTACTGTTATTTATTTCCTTCATTTGGGGCCCTTCAGCTTTCGCTCAAAATTCTACCTACCGATATTTGGTGCTGTTTAAGGATAAAAACAATAGCCCTTTTTCAATCACTAAACCAGAAGCATTTCTAAGTTCCAAGTCCATAGAACGTAGAAAAAAAATGAATATTGCTTTACAAGCTCAAGATTTACCAGTTAACCCCAGCTATTTAGACCAATTGAAATCCACAGGGGCAACCATCATTTTCCCATTAAAATGGATTAATGGAGCATTAATTTCACAAAAGCCGAGTGACCTTTCTAAAGTTTTGAAACTGGATAATGTGAAAGGTCTATATTGGAATTTTCCAGCGGACTCGAGTTCAAATAATCAAATTAAAAGCAATGGAATTGCAGGAACTAAAGTATCGAATGCAGATCCAGATTATGGGAGTTCGCTGACTCAGGTGTCCCAACTAGGAATCGACGTGATGCATGCAAAAGGTTTTCGTGGAGAAAATACCCTGATTACTTTGTTGGACAACGGCTTTTTAAATGCGGACCAAGTACCCTATTTGCAGGCCATTTTTTCTGAAAAAAGAGTGGTGGGCACTTTGACAACAAGCCCTAGTTTAAAATCAGTTTATGTAGGTGGGTCCCATGGAACGAATGTACTTAGCACCATTGCAGGCCAATCACCCGGAAAATTATTTGGAACAGCTTACTTAGCCAATTTTGCCATGGCTCAAACGGAGGAAGACGATTCAGAATTAATCGTGGAAGAAGCCAATTGGCTCAGAGGTGCTGAATGGGCCGATAGTTTGGGGACCGATGTCTTAAGTTCATCTTTGGGATATTCTGAATTTGACAACTTAAAGCAGAATCATACCTATGCAGATATGAATGGGAGAACCACATTGGTCTCAAAAGCAGCCGCCTGGGCATCCCAAAAAGGAATAATCTGCACCATTAGCGCTGGAAACGAAGGAACAAATACCTGGAAATACATTTCGGCACCAGCAGATGCTGATTCAATTTTAGCTGTGGGAGCCGTAGACAGATCTGGTTTAAAAGCGAGTTTTAGTTCGCTAGGGCCGAGTTTTGATAAAAGGATAAAACCAGATGTTTCTTCTATGGGATTAGGGACTGTAGTAGGTTCGACGAGTGGAACTATCACCACATCCAATGGAACTTCATTTTCGGCACCACTCATGGCTGGATTTGCCGCCGGAATGGTCCAAGCCAATCCTCGAAATAGTTCTTGGCAAATTATGGAAGCCATTCGAAAATCCGGCAATCAAGCCTCTAAACCAGATAATTTATTGGGTTACGGAATTCCAAATTTCTTAAAGGCTACCTCCATTTTAAATCCGATATTAGGCGTTGAGCCCATCAACGAAATTGCCATCCGAATTTATCCCAATCCTGTTAAAATAGGTGAAAAAATCAACATTGATTTACCTGAAGAAATGGAAATAAAACTTGAGATTTTTAATGCGCAAGGAACCATGTTAAAAACGCTAAACCTCAAACAGATACACGAAGAAATATTTCTTCCGCCACTCAGCTCGGGCAAGTATTATTTTAGGTTCATGGGGGCAAATAGCTCACAAACGATTCCTGTACTTTATAATTTTTAGGTCGCAAATCGTATGCGCCTATTATAACATCGCTGCTCCAAAAACACCCGCACTATCCCCTAATTTCGGTTTAACGATGGGAGTCAATACCTCACCTGAGTTGAAAATGTATTTTTTAATTCGCTCATATCCCTCGCTATACAGCAAATCAATGTTTCCAACTCCCCCACCGATCACAATCACATCGGGATCAATGACATTAATAATCGTAGAAATGGCTTTGCCATAATATTCAAATAATCGTTCCATGGTGGCAGTCGCATTTGAATCAGAACCTGCTTTATAGGCTTGAACGATATCCTTTAATTTCTTTTTCTCACCCGTTTGTCTTTCATAAAACAATTCTAAAGATGGGCCGGCAATAACTTTCTCTACGCATCCAGCCTTGCCACAATAACAAGGTTCACCCCCTTCTTCTAAAATATTATGCCCCCATTCGCCCCCAATTCCATGAAGTCCATTAATCACCTTTCCATTAACTACTAAACCACCGCCAACCCCGGTGCCTAAAATAACTCCGAAAACTACTTGGGCCTCTTTATTTATATCCTGAATCGCACCTAAAAGTGCTTCCGCTAACGCAAAGCAATTGGCATCATTGGCCAACACAACCTCACAACCAACCACTTTCGCTAAGTCGACTGCCATCGGTTGGCCATTCATGCTGGTCGTATTACAATTTTTCATGGTCTGAGAAGCAGGATCTAAAACCCCTGGAGTGGCAAAACCTAAACGCGTAGGTCTAAATCCAACTTTTTGACTGACCGAATCAATCAATCTACCCACCTGAGCTATGATATGATCATACCCCTTAATCGATTCTGTATCAATTCGTTCGCGAAGAATGATTTGAGTAGGATCATGTTGATCTAAAATAGCACATTCAATTTTCGTTCCTCCTAAATCTATCCCCCAATTATATTTTTTTTCCATAGGTTTATCGACGATTATCGTCATTTTCAAAAATACTAAAATAACTTAAATATCTACTTGACGCAATTTCACCGTCCTTAACAGCTTGTTGGACCACGCAATGTGGTTCATGCAAATGTAAACAATTATTAAATTTGCACTGTCCCAAAAGCGCCCGCATCTCCGGAAAATAATGCGCTAATTCTTCCTTCTCAATTTCCATGACACCTAGTTCATTAATGCCTGGACTATCGATCAAATAGGTATCCTGCCCTAGCTCCCACATAGTTGAATACGTAGTGGTATGAACCCCTTTTTGAGCAAAATCAGAAATTTCTTTCGTTTTAATATGTAAGGTAGGTGCGACGATATTTAAAAGACTTGATTTTCCAACCCCTGAATGTCCGGCCATCAAAGACACCTTACCTTCAAACATTTCTTTAAATTCTGAAATACCTTGATTCAATGGGATTGAGGTGAATAAAACTCCGTAACCCAATTCCTGGTATAAACCTGCCCACTCAAAAATTTGGTCTTTTTCTTCCTCGTTTAATAAGTCCATCTTATTGAAAACGATCGTCACAGGAATTCGAAATGCCTCTGCGGTCACTAAAAAGCGGTCTAAAAACCCCAAGGATGTTTTGGGAAATTTATAGGTAAATATGAAAATAGCTTGATCAACGTTAGCCGCTAATAATTGGCCATGGCTGGTCTTATGTACAGATTTACGAATAATATAATTTAGCCTAGGCGAAATTTCTTCAATCAATACCGTTTGATTGGCCTCATCCTCCATAGAGAAAAGCACCTTGTCTCCCACGGTAATTGGGTTAGATGTTTTTGGACCATTCAATTTAAACTTCCCTTTTAATCTGGCTCGATATACCTTTCCCGATTCGGCACGAACTTCATACCAAGAGCCTGTTGAACGCATGATGAGCCCTTTATTCAGCATATGAATGGCCTAAAAATTTTCTTACATAGTTCATGATGCATGCGGTGGCCCCTACATGGGTGGCGACAAATTGGCGAGATTGCACTTGCTTTTGGACCAATAAATCTTCTGAATGATAAATTTCAAGCATTTTTTCTTCTAATTCTTGGCTGTTCGCCACAGGAAAAGCTAATCCTAAATTAACCAATGCTACTGCCTCATTGAATTTTTCAAAATTCTTATTGCCAAAAAAGACCGTTGGCCCAAAAACGGCAGCCTCCAATGTATTATGCAATCCCGCGCCGAAAGCACCTCCAATATAGGCAAACAAAGCACCCCGATATAATGAAGATAAGCGCCCCACCTCATTGACAAATAATACCTTAGCATTCGCGTCTAAATTTCCACGCTTGGAATAGCATACGTCAACTTGAATCTTAGACTCCCATGAATTTAACGTTGATTCATTAATTTCATGCGGAACTACCACCCATTTAAATGGAAATTTACCTGAATTAATGATGGGAATTAGGCAATCCATATCAGCATCCCACACGGAACCAAGGACCACAAATTCACTCTGGCCAACAAACTCCGAGCATAAAGACCACGTTTGAGCCGAACGAAGATTGGATAATACTCGATCAAATCGCGTATCACCACCCAATGTAACATGTTGAATATTAATACTATGAAGCATTTGTTTCGATGATTCATCTTGAACAAAAATTTGAGCAAAAGACGTTAATATATTCCTAAAAAATCCCCCATGCCATTTAAAAAACAATTGATTTTTTCTAAAAATGGCTGAAACTAAAATCGTGTTAATGTTTCTATTTTTTAATTCATGTAAATAGAAATACCAAAATTCATATTTAACAAAAAATACCATAGACGGATTAACAAGATCCAAAAATCGTTTACTCGTGGACGCACCATCAAAAGGCAAATAACTTACGTAATCAATGCCCGGTGCATTTTTTCTAACCTCATAGCCCGAGGGAGAAAAAAAGGTAACTAGAATAAAGTAGTCTGGATATTCGTCTGAAAAAGCATCGATGATGGGTTTCCCTTGTTCAAATTCACCCATCGATGCGGTATGAAACCAGGCAACCGGTTTTTGATTATTTTCAAAAGCAGATTCTAGCCCTTCCCAAACATGTTTTTGGCCATTATTCCATTTCTTAGCCTTGCTATGGAACACAGAAACAATTCCTAAAATTTGCTTATATAAAAACAAGGCAAAAATATACAGCCAAACCCTCAATTTTTCTTAAATTTGATGTTGAAACAATAAATTTACAAAATTAGGCGAATACCTACATCATCCTTATGCATTGGAATACATTAACAGACCTACATCAATTGGATGAAATAGTTGAGATTTCGCAAAATCAACCTGTGGTAATTTTCAAACATAGTACCCGTTGCTCCATTTCTTCCACTGCTTTAAGTCGGTTTGAGCGAGCTTGGGGAGCTACTGAAAACGCGGCTTTTTATTTGGATTTGATTGCATATCGACCAATTTCCTTGGAAATTGCAGAAAAGTTTGGGATACAACATCAGTCTCCTCAGGTATTAGTTATTAATAAGGGAGCTTGTACCTATTCCGCAACCCATTGGGACATTTCGGTAGACGAATTAAAACCCTATTTGAGCGAATGAAAAAATTAATAGGAGTTCTTTTTATTTTTTGTTGGTCCTCAACCGTTGTTTGGGCCCAAAGAAAATCAGCACCTAAAGAAACCATTATTCAGGCTCCCAGCTCTTCCAATAGGTCAAAAGTTATTTCCAAAAATAATGATGCTAGTGTAAAAAATATCAATCCTACGGGAACATTAGCTCTTGGTATTAGCACGTCAACAAGTTCTGGAATATTTGGAGGAATCACAGCTAGAAAAGTGTGGATGAATAACCCAAAAAGCCAATCGTTATTTGGACTTGATTTATCCATTATCAAGGATTATAAAGAGTTTGATTCCCCCTATTCGTACAATGGAAGAGGCTATACAGAGGGTAAATTAAATCAGTTAGTCGTGATTAGACCAGAGTATGGCCGCCAATGGACCTTATTTAAAAAACCATCTGAAGGGGGAGCCGCTTTAAAAGGCTTAATTGCCACTGGTCCTAACATTGGTATGCAAATGCCTTATCATGTCGACATATCGTACGTAAATCCAGGTACTGGAAAATCATCGATACTTTCCATTCCCATGTCACAAACGTATGACAACACGTATCAGCGAACCACTATTTTAGGTGAAAGTAGTTTTTTCAAGGGCGCCGGAGAATCTATTTATGTTCCAGGTTGGCATTTAAAAACCGCATTTAATGTGGAATTAGATTCATTTAAACAGAATTATTTGGCTTTGGAAGTGGGATTTATTGTGGATTATTTTTCCAAACCTATTGAAATGTTAAACCAAACGCCACAGCGGTCGGTTTATACCACTGGATATCTAACCTTTTTCTTTGGAAAGAGTAAATAAAAATACAATATGATCGAATTACCCCAAGTGAATTCAGCCCCTACCTCAAGAAAGCCAGATTGGCTACGGGTTAAATTGCCTATTGGTGAAAAATATACAAATGTTCGGAAAATAGTCGATGAGTATAAATTACATACGATTTGTCAATCAGGAAATTGCCCAAACATGGGCGAATGTTGGGGAGAAGGAACGGCCACTTTTATGATTTTGGGAAATGTTTGTACTCGTTCATGTACATTTTGTGCGGTGGCGACTGGCAGACCAAACGAATATGATGAAGATGAGCCCCGCCGAGTAGCAGAGGCAATTCAATTAATGAAAGTAAAGCATGCGGTCATCACGTCGGTCAATCGAGATGAGTTGAAGGATCGAGGGGCTGAAATTTGGTATCAAACGGTCCGAGCGGTTAAAGAAACAACTCCTTTGACGACGATTGAAACATTAATTCCAGACACAAAGGGCAATTGGGATGCGTTAATCCGAATGATTGAAGGAGGCCAAGAAGTGGTGTCACATAATATGGAAACCGTGGCCCGATTATACCGATTTGTTCGACCACAAGCAAGGTACGAGCGAAGTTTAGAACAAACGAAGCGAACCAAAGAGTTTGGAAAAAGAACGAAATCTGGACTTATGCTTGGATTAGGTGAAACAAAAGAAGAGGTTTTTCAAGCGATGGATGATTTGGTCGCCCATGGGTTGGATGTATTAACCTTAGGTCAATATCTTCAGCCAACCAAAATGCACCATGAAGTGATCGAATGGATTCATCCCGAGACTTTCTTGATGTACAAAGAAGAAGGTTTGAAAAGAGGATTAAACTATGTGGAATCAGGAGCTTTAGTGCGTTCTTCATACCATGCTGAAAAACATATCTAATTCATGAATAAGCCTGTGCAATCCCAGTTTGCGTTTATTATTGCAGGCGGTGGAATGGCCGGTTTATCCTTAGCTTATTACCTTTCAAAAAGTTCTTTGGGTGATGTACCCATTTTAATCATTGACCAATTCCCAAAAAACAAAAACGATAAAACCTGGTGTTATTGGTCTGATCATGTAGAGGAATTCGATAAAATTGCGGAAAAAAGCTGGGATTCCTTATGGTTTCATAGCCAAAGAAATCAATCTAAACTACTGAATATCAACCCATTCCAGTACAGGAAAATTAATAGCGGCGACTGGTATTCAGAGGTTAATAAAACATTAGCTACTAAGCCTAACATTCAGTTTATAGAGGCTAAGATTCACTCATTTTTTTATAGAGGAGTAGATGTGGGTGTTAGCACGGACCAAGGAGATTTTTATGCATCGCAAAAAGTTTTTGATAGCATCAGTCCCTATGAATGTGATTTTGAAAATCCAAAGCACATAAAACAACATTTTTTGGGTTGGACCATCGAAAGCCATTTTCCTGTATTCAAACAAGAATCAGCTGATTTATTTGATTTTCGAGTGGCATTTGATGTAGAATGTGAATTCATGTATGTCTTACCCACAAGCCCCAAAAAAGCCCTGTTTGAGTATACTTTCTTCTCCGGTAAAATACGAGACAAAAACTACTATCGAGATAAATTGAAAGCCTATTTGTTGGCCTATTATGGTTTCGGCGAAGATGATTATGATCTTTTAGAAGAAGAATATGGAGTTATCCCCATGCGGCCCTTGGCGGAAAACGCACAAAATTTACATGCTAAATTAATTAAGATTGGAACTTCCGGTGGATTTGTCAAATCGACTACGGGATATAGCTTTTTAAGGACCCAACGTACCTTAAAAGAATTAGTGGTTAACCTCGAAACAAAAAATCACAAAGCATTCGTCTTAAAAGAATTTAGGTTCAAAAAATGGCTAGACAACGTTTTTTTACAAGTATTAATTGATCAAAAAATAGCAGGATCTAAAGTATTTGAAGCACTTTTTTTCAAAAATTCACCTCAGAAAATGTTGCGTTTTTTAGATGAGAAAACAAGCTTACGAGAAGATTTATCGTTAATGCTGACGGTACCAACCTACCCTTTTTTATCGGCCGCGATCAAATTGTTTTTCAATAAAAATAAATTGCCATGACCATATCCTAAATTCAATTTGTGGCTCTCTAATATTAATATTAAATTTGCGTATTCTTAAAACTTAATTTATAAACTAATTCACGAATGGCTTACTTATTTACCTCAGAGTCAGTATCTGAAGGACATCCTGATAAAGTTGCTGACCAAATTTCTGATGCGTTAATTGACCATTTTATGGCTTTTGACCCTACTTCCAAAGTTGCATGCGAAACTTTAGTGACTACAGGTCAGGTAGTTTTAGCGGGCGAGGTAAATACCACTACCTACTTAGATGTACAAGCCATTACCCGAGAAGTCATTCGTAAAATAGGCTATACTAAGTCGGAATACATGTTCGAAGCTAATTCTTGCGGTATTCTATCAGCCATTCACGAACAATCTGCAGATATTAATCAGGGAGTTGATCGTGCCAATCCAGAGGATCAAGGCGCGGGTGATCAAGGAATGATGTTTGGCTTTGCGACGAAAGAAACGGACAACTACATGCCATTGGCATTAGATTTGGCACATAAAATTTTACAAGAGTTGTCATCGATTCGCAATAATGAGCCTTCTCTTATTGGATACCTTCGTCCTGATGCAAAATCCCAGGTGACGATTGAGTATAGCGACAACCACGTGCCACAAAGAATTGATACCATTGTAGTTTCTACCCAACATGATGATTTTGCTGCGGAAGCTGAGATGTTGGCCAAAATCAAAAAAGATATCGTTGAGATTGTTATTCCACGTGTGAAAGCTAAATTAAAGCCAGAGCTACAGGCTTTATTTAATGATGCAATTACCTACCACATTAACCCTACAGGTAAGTTTGTGATTGGTGGTCCGCATGGCGATACAGGTTTAACGGGACGTAAAATTATTGTAGACACCTACGGTGGAAAAGGAGCCCACGGAGGTGGGGCATTTTCAGGAAAAGATCCCTCAAAAGTGGATCGTTCAGCTGCATATGCAACCAGACATATTGCCAAAAATTTAGTGGCTGCCGGATTATGTGACCAAGTACTAGTTCAAGTTTCCTACGCGATAGGTGTAGCAAAACCATGTGGATTATTCATTGACACCTATGGATCAGCGAAAGTTGGTTTAACGGATGGAGAAATCGCTAAAAAGGTAGAAGCTATTTTTGATATGCGCCCATACTTTATTGAGCAACGATTAAAGCTTAGAAACCCAATTTATTCTGAAACTGCAGCTTATGGACACATGGGCCGTAAAAACGAAGTGGTGACGAAGCATTTTGTTGGGCCAAATGGTCAAAAAGTTACCAAGGAAGTTGAGTTATTTACTTGGGAAAAATTAGACTATGTAGACGCTGTTAAAAGCGCTTTCAACTTATAAGTATTTGAAAAATTGCAAATAAAAAAGGGGCTTTCGCCCCTTTTTTATGTTTAAAATTCAGTCGATATATCAGGCAATCGCCCAATTTTTTTTTGATTCGTTTTCGATTTAAATCTTTTAATTTGTTCAGCTAGCGCATTTAATGCCAAATCTAAGGCTTCTTCAAATGACTTAGCTTTTTCCTTGACAAACAGAATGGCACCCGGAACGGCCAACTTAATTTCTAAAAATTTTTCTTTTACTTTTCCAACTCCAGAAGAGACTTTCAAAAAAACCTCACCACTGGTTATTCGGTCATAAAATGTTTCCAATTTATCTAATTTAGCTTGAATGCTATCAATTAATTTTTGATCAGCATTGAAGTGAATGGCGTGAACTTGCACTTTCATAAGCATACAATTTAAATGGTGGAAAATGCCCTAGGAATCAAATAGGACCTAAAGAAGAAAGAACGTTTGTGATTCTTCGGAAATGTAACCGATTTTTAAAAGGTTGTCAAGTTTTATGAACTATTTATTTTAATGACCCTTTAATCAATCCAAACTACACGGTATAATTCGGTTTTAATCCCAGTCCGTTTTAAGTAATCATGCCAAAAATATTGAATCGCTGACAAGTGATCCGTGGGCGATTTTACTTCGATAAATTGATATTCTGAATCTTTGAAAATAAACAAATCAGGAAACCCTTTGGCATGCGTAGATAAATGAGTCCATAAATAACGTAAAACCGTGGATAAACTTTCGAAGGGCACTCGATGAATCAACTCCCGAATTAATTGAATATCAAGTGTGTACCAATCGATCAAAGGATTCAATTTACCTTCATGGTTTTCCTTAATTTCTAACGCATAAATAATGAATGAATCAATAGAACCCAATAAACTGATTTTTTCTTCAAAATCTTTTTCCTTTCCTAAGGTAAACCCATCAGAAGAATAATGACTTGGCGCCCACTGAAATGGATGATGTATGCCGGATTGTTTTTCATCAAAAACTAGGTCCCAACAAAGTATTCCAAGAATATTTTTCCAAAGGTGATTTTCTGTAAAATGGGCTGAATAACCCAGATTCTCAAAATAATGCATGACACCCATTTCAACATTCCCCTTCCATTGAATATCAATCAATAAAGTGGGAGATGATTTTAACGATTGAGTGACCGCTTTAATATGCTTCTTGGAATTTTGCTTTAAAATAAAGTCTTCAAAAAAATGTATTTCTTTGGGTGAAAAAGCAATTTCTATTCCCACATTTGCCCACATCAATGCTTCTTCTATCCGCTTTAATTTGGCCAAAATTCTGACTCGACGTTCTAAAGATAAGCTAGATAAACTTGGCTCATAAATGTCTAACGCCATTTCCAAAAAGCCAAGGCGTTCAAGCCAACGACCCAACGAAAATAAGGCACGCTCAAAGGACCCCAGAGCCACATCCGAAATATCATCATACATGGGTAGAATATCTTGATTCCATGATTCAACTAATTCATAAGTTGACGCAGAATCTTTAGACATTTCATGAAAATTTTCCCGCCAAAGACTTATTTTCCACTTTTCTACGGCCTCCTTTCTTGTCTGAAAATAGGGAATAAATTCCTCTTCATTGACTTCAACATATTGTCTATGGCCTAAATCCCGAATAACGAATTCAGACATATCCCGAAATTTTGTGCCAAAAAACAAGAATTGAATAAATGTAAAATATTCCAATTGGACTGGGCAAATGAGCCGAGCCGAAATTTTGTTCATCTCCTTTAGTATTTCAATACCAAAAGGCTTACATAAATCAACTAAATCGTCTTTTGATATATTAGAAGCATATTTAGGAAAATGAGGCAAATTAGATGCCAAAGCGATGCATTCTTTCTTTGAAAATACAGACAATATAGGACCTAGATTAACTGAATCTTGAGTTGAAGCAAAACGAATAAAACCGTTTTCTCCTAACTCATTTAAGCATAAAGGAATATTAGAAATTTCTCCATAACTAAGTTTTTCTTCCCTAAACCAAGTCGCGCGTCTACTCGCCAATCGAAGGTAAAGACATTGCGATTCTTTCGATAGATTTTCAAAATCTTGAATGAAAGTAATTTCTGAATCCGACAATAAATTTTGATACTGCTTTTTCACATACCCTAAAACATAATTAAAATTTTCCCAGTAGTAAAAAGGTGATAAGTCGGGAATGGGCTTTTGGATCATTTTCAAATATAAATAAAAATACAAATTGTACTATTTGTAGATAAATTTCAAGTTTTTAAACATAAAATTAGATTATTTCAACAATTTGCAAAACAATAGTATATTTGCATCTCCTGAAATAAGGTCAATTTTACAAAACAATTTCGAAACAAAATAAATATGCAAACAGTTTCAACCTTTAATTTTGCTGGTAAAAAAGCATTAGTTCGCGTAGACTTTAATGTGCCCTTAAATGAGCGTTTTGAAATTACAGATGACACAAGAATTAAGGCTACGATCCCAACCATTCAAAAGATTATTCATGATGGTGGTTCTGTCATCTTAATGTCACATTTGGGTAGACCTAAAGATGGCCCTATTGAAAAATATTCGTTGAGACATTTGGTTACTCCCTTATCCATCGTTTTTGGGGTAAAGGTTAAATTTGCACCCGATTGCATAGGCGAAGAGGCCGTTAGATTAGCATCTGAATTAGAAGCTGGCGAAATTTTACTTTTGGAAAATTTGCGTTTTTATAAGGAGGAAGAAAAAGGAGACGAAGTATTTGCGGAAAAACTGTCCAAATTAGGAGATGTATGGGTGAATGATGCCTTTGGAACTGCGCATAGAGCACATGCTTCCACTGCGGTCATAGGCCAATTTTTCAGCGAAAAAGTAGCAGGATTTGTCATGCAAGCTGAAATTGAAAATGCCCAAAAGATATTAGAATACGCTGAAAGACCTTTTACTGCCATCATGGGTGGTTCAAAAATTTCTGATAAAATATTAATTATCGAACAACTATTAGATAAAGTAGACAATTTAATTATTGGTGGTGGAATGACCTATACATTCTCTTTAGCTGAGGGTGGAAAAATTGGTCGATCAATTTCAGAGCCGGATAAAGTAGAACTAGCCAAATCACTCATTGAAAAAGCAAAAGCTAAAGGTGTTAATATTTACATGCCATTGGATAATGTTTGTGCAGATGATTTTAATAATAATGCCAATAGACAAATTGTGAATAAAGGTGAAATTCCAGATGGTTGGGAAGGTTTAGATATTGGCCCTAAATCGATTGAATTATTCCAACAAATTATCGCAGAATCAAAAACAATTTTATGGAATGGACCTATGGGTGTTTTTGAATTTCCCAATTTTGCTAAAGGTACGAATGCCATTGCCGATGCTGTAGTAAAAGCAACGGAAGACAATGGAGCATTTTCATTAATAGGTGGCGGAGATTCCGCATCGGCGGTAAATAATGCGGGATATGGTGACCGAGTAAGTTATGTGTCGACAGGTGGGGGTGCATTGCTCGAATATATGGAAGGCAAAATTTTACCTGGTGTTGCTGCATTAGAAGCATAAAAAATTACGATTTTATTTTAAAGGCAAGGAAATGTTTCCTTGCCTTTTTGTATTTTAGCCTATTGCGAAATGAATAATAGTATATGATTCACACTTTACAACCCCAATCGTTAAAATCATCATTGATTAGCTTAGATAGCCGGCAGATTTATGACGCAGCGAACACGGCTTTTTTTGCAGTCAGGGGAATTCATCATGACGGGCATCAATACATTGAGAATCTCTATAAAAACGGCGTAAAAGAATTTGTCGTTGAAAATGAAGCATGGACAAGTATTTTATCAGAAAAAGCAAAAAAATGGAATGATGCTGATTTTTATTTGGTAGAAAATAGCATACAAACATTACAAAATTTAGCAGCCCAACATCGAAGCTCGTTTTCGTATAACCTAGTCGCAATTACAGGATCAAATGGTAAAACAATTTGTAAAGAGTGGCTTGCAACTTTACTGAATGGCACTTATCATTTAATCAAAAGTCCAAAAAGTTTTAATTCACAAATAGGGGTTCCACTGTCTGTATGGGCTATGAAATCCAGTCATAATTTGGGAATATTTGAAGCTGGTATTTCACAACCGGGTGAAATGAAAAATCTTGAGGCTATATTAAAACCAAGCTATGGAATATTAACTCATTTTGGAGAAGCTCATGGCGCTAATTTTATTCATGAAGAACAGAAACTACAAGAGAAATTGTTGCTCTTCAAAAATAGCAAAACACTGATTTATCGATCAGGCCATTGGGATAAAGTAATTCAAACCTTCGTAAAAAATATAAATCCAACCATTGAACTGATCGAATGGAGCACAGAAGATCCAACTAAAAATGTATTTGTTCATTTTAATAGATCTGCTCATGAGACTCAAATAAAATTAAAGAAAGCGGCTCAAAGCGAACCTTTTATAGACATAAAAACAGAATTAACAGATGACGCTTCTTTAGAAAATATATGCCATTGTTTAATCATGGCTCATGCATTAGGCATGGATAATTTTGCATTAAACCAAGCTATAAAGAGAGTAAAGCCCATATCCATGAGGCTCGAAATAAAAGAAGGACTTAGGGATATTAAAATAATTGACGACTCCTATAATAATGACATGGATGGGTTAAGATTAGCCTTGCCCTTGTTATTGAAATATGAGACTAAGAAAAAGATCGTAATCTTAAGCGATTTTTTAGAAATTGGCCTACCGGAAGAGAACTTATATACGCAAATAAATTCCATGATTAAAAATCTAAAAATAGATTTAATCATTGGAATAGGAAGTCAAATTTCGCGAAACAAAGATAAAATTGCCGGAATTGAAGTATATCAATCAACAGACGATTTTCTGAAATCAGGGAGGCTAAATTCCTTATTTAATGCCGCTATATTATTAAAAGGAGCAAGAAAATACAATTTTGAAAAACTAGTGCATGCCCTAGAAAATAAATCGCATTGCACCCAACTGGAAATCAACTTAGATGCGCTGCAACATAATTTAAGTTACTATAAAAATAAAATAGGATTAGGGACCAAATTAATGGTCATGATTAAAGCATTTGCTTACGGAGCGGGTGCAGTGGAAATAGGCCAGATACTCCAACAACAAGGCGTGGATTACCTCACAGTAGCTTATACCGATGAAGGAGTTGAATTAAGAAAAAATGGTATTTATTCACCCATTATGGTGATGAACCCTCAAATTGAAGAATTTGCCAAACTCATAGAATATTCTCTTGAGCCAGAAATTTTCAATTTCGAATTACTAAAAGCAATAGATGAATATTGCCTTATAAATGACCAAAATATTAAAATCCATATCAAATTAGATACGGGAATGAAAAGATTAGGTTTTGAAAGCCATGAAATAGACCTTTTAGCTAATTATTTAGCCGAAACGCCACAATTATGGGTTGTCAGTATTATGAGCCATCTAGTAGCCTCAGAAAATCTAACCCATGATATATTCACTAAAAACCAAATCAGCGAATTCAAAAGAATGTCGGCTATTTTAACACATAAACTGAGCTACACACCATTATTGCACATAGCAAATTCAGCCGCTATTGAGAATTATCCAGAAGCTAAATTGGATATGGTCAGATTAGGAATCAGTTTATATGGAATAACTCAGAACAAAAAAGAAATTAAAAAAATTGAAAATGTACTAACGCTCAAAACATATATCTCTCAAATAAAAACAGTTAAAGAAAATGAGACAGTAGGATATGGCAGAAAAGGTAAATTAAACCAAAAAAGTACCATCGCAACATTGGCCATAGGCTATGCAGATGGATACCCAAGATCTCTTGGAATAGGCAAAGGAATGTTTGAAATTAATGGAGAATTATGCCCTACGATTGGAGCTGTTTGTATGGACATGACGATGGTCGATATAAGTAATTTAAAGGACGTGAAAACAGGAGATGTCGCATTAGCCTTTGGTGGAAAAATACAATTATCAAAAATAGCAAAAAATGCAAAAACAATCCCATATGAAATTATGACTAATATCAGTAGTCGGGTTAAAAGAGTATATGTAAAAAATTAGAATAAGATGAAGCACCAATTAATCTCACTGAATATCTAAAATTCAAATCAATTCTTACAAGCAAATCCTTAGATTAATTTCTAAGGATTTTTTTTGTTAAAAATCTTAAATACCAAAAACGTATAATAGAATTTAAGTCAACTAATAAAAAGGGGGCTACTAAGCATAATTAAACATATTTATTAATTAGCGTAATAACTAATAAATATTTCGTTGACCAGCTTAATACTTAGTTGTTATGACAAATATAATTACCATAAAAGCTAATTAAAATATAGCATGATTTTAAATAAGTCATAATGAAGCCTAATTAAAGTATTTGGAATTAAAAAAAGAAATACCTAAATTAGCTAAATAAGTAATAATAATGAGCGTAGAAGACATTGCTAAAGCTTTAGGTGACGAATCAAGAAGAAAAATTGTAGAACTTTTGCAGTCGGGAGAATTACCCGCCACAGCTATTTTCGAACAATTTTCTTTTGCCGCACCCACTATTTCAAGACATCTTTCTGTCTTAAAGGAAGCTGGAATTGTTAGAACTCGTAGAAATGGGGTTTTTATTTATTACTCGATTGAAAAAGAAACCTTGCAAATTTTATCCAACTGGCTCTCCCCTTTTTTACCAGAATCAATGGAAAAAATAAAATCGACACCAAAAGAAAGGTCGATTCCTATAAAGAAAAAAGATTTTGAAAATCCATTTGATAAATTTCAAAGTGAATTTTAAATATTAAAATAATTATATTTTCATGAAACGATTTGTAATCATTATAAGGGGCCCAATACAAGGAATTTCTGGCGAAAATAGCATGGCTAACGAGGAGGAATTAGAAGTAATTAGGACTTGGTTAAGAGACCTTAAAACGAAATATTCCGACATGCTTTATCAGAAATTTACGGGTCCACAAAGTTACTTTTCAAAGAGTGGCAAAATTGAAAATAAAATAATTCAACAAATTGATGGAGGCGAGATTTCGCAAATTGTCACCTTGATTTTACCATCAATAGATGTGGCAACTGAAATTGCAATGAGTTTTCCTTTTCCCAACTCCTTTTTTACTATTGAGCTTAGAGAAATGAGTTAATCGCAAAAAAAATACCCTAAATCGATTTATAGGGCATTTTTTATTATTATTTACGAGAATCGAATATTTTTCAAAAAAAATTATTTGATTTCCCCTACCATATTCTCAGGCTTAACCCATGCATCGAACTCCTCTGCAGTAACATAACCTAACGAAATAGCCGTTTCTTTAAGCGTAGACCCATTTTTATGTGCCGTTTGCGCTATTTCTGCTGCCTTATAATATCCAATTTTAGTATTTAACGCAGTAACAAGCATTAATGAGTTATTAACATGCTTAAGGATGTTTTCGTGCAGCGGCTCTATGCCTACAGCACACTTGTCATTGAATGCCACACATACATCTCCTATCAATCTGGCTGAATGCAGAAAGTTATAGATCATTACCGGCTTAAATACATTTAGCTCGAAGTGACCATTGGATCCACCGATGCCAATCGTCACATCATTGCCCATAACTTGAGCCGCGACCATAGTCATCGCCTCGCATTGTGTAGGATTAACCTTACCTGGCATGATGGATGATCCTGGCTCATTATCAGGGATATAAATCTCACCTATCCCAGAACGAGGCCCAGATGACAACATACGAATATCATTTCCAATCTTCATTAGACTCACTGCCACTGTTTTCAACGCTCCATGAGCCTCTACGATAGCATCATGAGCAGCTAAAGCTTCAAATTTATTCTCAGCCGTCACAAAGGGTAAACCAGTCAAATTCGCAATATGGCTAGCCACATTCTCAGAATATCCCTTAGGGGTATTAATTCCAGTACCTACAGCAGTTCCCCCTAAAGCCAGCTCAGACAAATGGGCTAACGTATTATTAATTGCTCTTAATCCATGGTTCAATTGTGATACATATCCTGAAAATTCTTGACCCAAAGTCAAAGGAGTTGCATCCATAAAATGCGTACGGCCTATTTTAACTACATTTTTAAATGATTTAGCCTTAGCATCTAACGTATCCCTCAGTTTTGTTATGCCTGGAATAGTAACTTCAATTAGCGTTTGATAGGCAGCAATATGCATGGCCGTTGGAAACGTATCATTAGAAGACTGAGATTTATTTACATCGTCATTGGGGTGAACAAATTTTTGCTCATCCAACAAATTACCCCCTTGCAATACATGAGCACGATAGGCAATGACCTCATTACAGTTCATATTAGATTGAGTACCAGACCCAGTTTGCCAAACAACTAAAGGAAATTGATCCGCCCATTGACCCGATAAAATTTCATCACAAACAGCTGAAATTAAATTTTTCTTCCCCTCTTCTAGAACGCCAGCCTCAAAATTTGTGATAGCCGCAGCCTTTTTTAGATATGCAAAGGCACGAATAATTTCCTTTGGCATTTTATTGATATCCTGAGCGATAGGAAAGTTTTCTATCGAACGCTGAGTTTGTGCCCCCCAATATACATGCGCAGGTACTTTAACCTTGCCCATCGTATCCTTTTCAATTCTATATTCCATATGGCTATTTGTATTAATTTTGTAATAAGTTTACAAAAATACCACCAAAATTGACACACAAAACAAGAAAACTAAATTATTAATATAATGTTGAAAATTTACGGAATTCCAGCCTGCAATACCATGAAAAAAACATTCGAATACCTACAAAAAAAGGGCATTTCGTTTGAATTCTTTAATTATAAAAAAAATAAACTCAGCCCTGAAGTCCTACAAGATTTTATAGACCAATTAACACTTGAAAAAGTATTTAATAAACAAGGATCCACTTATAGACAATTACCAGAGGAGATAAAGTTGGCTTTAAATGATCCAAAAAGAGCATTTGAATTCCTTTTAGAGAAAAACTCTGCTATCAAACGCCCCATCATTGTTGGCAAAAAAGGTATAATCGCTGGATTTAATGAATTAGAATTAGACAAATGGCTAAATATCTAATTAACCTTTATAGAATAACCATTTGCCCAATTCCTTCCAAGTTACTTTCTTTCCATACATCAGAATACCTACCCGATATATTCGAGCAGAAACCCAGCTGCAGACTAAGAATCCTAAAACTAATAGAGTCATAGACAAGATTAATTCCCAACCAGGAACCCCATAAGGCAAGCGGACCATCATGTTGATAGGCGACGTAAATGGGATCATTGACGCCCAAAATGCGATATTGCTATCAGGATCCTGTATGGTGTACTGTGCCATTAAAAAGGACAATATAATAGGAATCATCACGATAAAAGTAAATTGCTGGGCCTCTGTAGCACTTTCCACCGCTGAACCGATCGCCGCAAACAAAGAGCTATACAGCATATATCCAACAAAAAAATAAAACAAGAAAGCGGCTATAATCATAGGTATATTCGTGCTTTCCAACACCTTAGTCACTTCTGACATAGGTGAAACCTCATCACTTTTTGCAATTATTTTGCTTTGTTTTTCTGAATCTACTTTTTGAATTTGGGTAAGGTTATTTTTCACTTTTTCTCCGTAAAATTTACCCGTAATCTGCGTTAAGCCAATGGTCAAAACAATCCATAGCAAAAACTGCGTTAGGCCCACTAAACCCACTCCAATGATCTTTCCCAACAGCAATTGATAAGGTTTAACCGAAGAAATAATCACCTCAATAATCCGGCTGCTTTTTTCCTCAATAACCCCATTCATTACTTGAGAGCCATATAACAACAAGGTGAAATACAAAACAAATCCCATGATTCCAGCTAAAATCATGGCTCCGCCGGAACTAGAGCTTGTCTCTTTACCATCATTAGACACGGTAATTGTCTTACTATCTATGTCAACCTGAGTGCTTTCATAAATCTGGGAAGAAATCCCCGCTTTTTGCAGTAATTCCTGACGTACCTTGTTTTGAATAAGCTTCTCCACAGATTCCTTTAATGACATCCCTATATTCTTAGCCGAATAAATATGAACCCCTTTGGGATTCGCTAAGACATCCTCGGGGATAGTCACAAACGCATCAAATCCTTTTGAGGCAAACGCCATTTTCAACTCTTGCTCTTTTCCTGAGGTAAAAACAAACTCTACCTCTTTATCAACAAGGTCACTCTTTTTCCATAATCCACTCAAATCCAATATTTCTACCCGTTTAACTTCTTTATCCTTCATCGCTAACCAAATAGGTATCGCATAGATAGCTGTGATTAAAACAGGAGCCAATAAAGATGAAATCCAAAAAGACTTCTTTAATACTCTCGTTATATATTCGCGCTGTATAATTAATAAGATCTTATTCATATGCATTCGTTTCATTTACAACTTGAATAAATATGTCATTGAATGAGGGGATTATCTCTTGAAATTCTAACAGGTCAACATGCGATATGATTTCAGATATAGCCTGATTTGAACTGATGCCAACGTCCATTTTCAATGTGGCCGATTGGCCATTCATCGACAAAACATCCATCCCTTTTAAATCTGAAGGCAAATCACCCAAATATCTAATTTTAAATATATTCTGTTTATATCGATTTTGGACCTCCATCTTTTCACCAGCTAACACAACTCTTGAATGATTAATTAACGCAATTTCATCACATAACTCCTCGACCGTTTCCATTCGATGCGTTGAAAATAAAATAGTAGTTCCACGCTCTTTAATGGCTAATATTTCATCCTTCAACATATTTGCATTGATGGGATCAAACCCAGAAAATGGCTCATCCAGAATTAAAAGTTTAGGTTCATGAACCACAGTAGCAATGAATTGAGTCTTCTGTTGCATACCCTTAGATAAATCGTCTACAGGCTTATTCCACCAATCTTTAATATCCAATCGAATGAACCAATCTTTCAATTTCGAAATAGCCTCTGATTTAGACATACCTTTCAATTGCGCCAAATACAACAACTGATCCCCCACTTTCATTTTCTTGTAAAGCCCTCTTTCTTCTGGCAAATAACCAATTTGGTCTACGTGCTTAGGCGAAAGTGGCTCTCCATCAAAAATTATTTGTCCTGAATCAGGGGCCGTAATCTGATTGATAATGCGAATTAATGAGGTTTTACCGGCTCCATTTGGGCCTAATAACCCAAATATCTTAGCCCGATGAATATCTAAATCAATGTGATCTAAGGCCAAATGATCTGAATACTTTTTAACTACTTGACGTATGGATAAAATCATATGCAAAACAAATTTTAGCTAAAATAAAAAATTGCGCATATACCCATTTAGAAAATGGTATAAGCGCAATTTTTAAAGGATAAGCGTATTATTTTTTGGTAGCTGAAGTTCGAGCAGGAGCTTTGGCAGGAGCTTTGGCTGGCGCCTTAGGCTTTGATGCACTCGCTACTGCGGGCTTTGTAGCTGCCGCTGGCTTTGAAGCGTCCAACAATAACGAAACTTGTTTTTGCTTAGATACCTTTTTTGCTACTTTTTGTTTTTTTTTAGCTTCTTTGACGGCTAATTTTTTAGCCGCTTTGGCTGCTTTTTCTTTTTTCTTAGCTAAATCCTTAGCTTGTTCATCCATCAACTTATGGTATTTCTTAGAAATTTCTCCCAAAGCTTTATGACTCAACTGAACCATTTTCTTAGCATTTTTCTCGCTTAAACCTTTTAATTTAGGCAATACAACTGTTGCTAAAACATCTATTAGTACTTTATCAGATTCACTCATAATATTATATTTTAATTGTATGTTAAATCTATGTAAAGAAATTATTAATTAAAACTTTAGTGTGTTAAATTTTCAAGCTCTCTTAAAAATTTAATATTGAATTAAACTAAATTTTGATCTTTGAAACAAAATCATAGCTGACAATTCCCATGCAAACAGAGACATTTAAAGAATGTTTAGTCCCAAATTGAGGTATTTCAAGCGAATAATCGGCCGATTGAATAAACAAATCATTTACACCAAACACTTCATTACCAAATACAAAAGCATAGGTATGATTTTGATCAGGTTTAAATTCAAATAAAGAGATTGCATCTTTAACCTGCTCAATGCATATTATTTTATAACCGAGGTCTTTTAAGGCCTGTATGCAGGTTGCTGGACTGTCAAAATAAGTCCAATCAACAGATTCATCAGCCCCTAAAGCTGTTTTAGATATTTCTCTATGGGGAGGTTTTGCCGTTATTCCACACAAATAAATATGTGAACACCGGAAAGAATCAGCCGTGCGAAATGCTGAGCCTACATTGTTCATGCTCCGGATATCATCCAAAACAAAAACAAAAGGAAACTTTTCTGAATTTTTAAATTGCGTCACATCGAGCCTATTTAGCTCATCCATCGACAACTTTTCATTCATCTATTGTACGATCCAAGTAAACGGATAAGCCAATTCAGGAATTTTAACCCGATCGGCCAACTTTTCTAACCTCGTTGGCAAATTAGCTACATAATCTCTTGCCTTCTCAGCTACATCATTTAATCCAGACATTTTTTCAATATCCCAATCTTTAATTAAGCCTTGCATGATACTGATGTAATCCATGGTTGTATACACACCAATTCTTTGGGCCGCATCCGAAAAGTGCTCATAAACAGAGCTTTTAGCTCCATTAATTTCGCGTAAAAAATGGGCTGGCATGACGATTTTCTTCTTCATCATATCAGCAAATGCAATCATCATTTCAGATGGATCTAATTTGAAAATTTCTGTGACAAATGCCTTATATGCCTTGGCATGCCTTAATTCATCCGCCGCAATTTGCGCGCACATTCTTGACAGTAATGAATTACCGTGTTGTTTCGCTAATGAGGCCGTTCTGCGATGAGAAACGTTCGTTGCCATCTCTTGAAACGAAGTATAAATAAAGTTACGATAAGGATCGCCTGATGTACCTATATCAAAACCATCCGCAATTAAATACTGGGTTGAAACAGCCACAGAATGCATGTCAACCTTACCTGATAAGTATAAATAAGTCCCTAATAAATTACCATGTCTACCTTCTTCAGCAGTCCAATTGCGTATCCAACGAACCCAGCTATTTTCTTGATCTTGTTGGTTTACCGTATCCATTCCCATCAACCATGACTCGTACGTTGGCAATGCCTCCTCAGTAATCGTATCCCCAATTAACACAGCCCAATAATCATAAGGCAACTCTTTTGCAGCTTCTTGCAATAACTTTACTTCATCAAAAAAATTATCTTTTGTTGAATCAGGAAGCATATCTGAAGGCTGCCAATTGCTATCTATTGGGTTTAAATATTGAGCAACAAAGTTGTCCATATTCCGGCCTAACTCAGTCATCACCTCTAATCTTGTGGTTGAAAGGGACATAAATAATTGATTTGAAAAATAACAAAATTTAAATTAGTAAAATAATTGAGGATTCCCTAAATCATAGACCCCAAATCGTCATTTGTTTGATAATAGTTTCTTTGCCATCAGAAAACGTAAACTTAAACTTGCTGCAAAAAGTACGAGGCTAAATAATAGAACTATGCTTGAATGTGAATTCTTGATCAGCTAAAACTAAGTAAAAAGCATTTTTAAAATTTGGGCTAAACCAATCACCCAAATTATAATAGTTGACCCCCTCTCCCAGCGGAAAAGCTATGGGATGATGCCTATGCCCAAAAACATATGCTTTTTTAATGTTATTTGATTTAGCGTCTAAATCCATTTGATCCCTAACATAATTCAAAATAAAATCTGTATCTGAATTAAACGGAACATCCCCAGCTGATATCGTATCAGACTTACGTGTATTTGACCATAAATGTGCTAGGCGCACTCCCAAATCAGGGTGCAAAATTTTAAACAAAAAAATCGATATTGGATTAACAAAAATTTGTTTTAAAAACTTGTAGCCATAATCTCCTGGACCCAAACCATCTCCATGTCCCAACAAAGCCTTAACTGATTTCCCTTGAAGGTTAAAACTAAACTCAGCAGGCTGTTGATAAATGATGGCGCCAACTTCATCTTTCAGATAGCTTTTTAACCATAAATCATGATTGCCCACAAAAATATGAATTCGAATCCCAGAGTCGTTCATCTCTGCTAATTTGCCTAAAAAACGAACAAATCCCTTAGGTACCACTTGACTATACTCAAACCAGAAATCAAATAAATCACCTAATAAAAAAACGTCCGATGCATCTTTTTGAACTTGGCTGAGCCACGAAATGATATACTTCTCCCGAGCTAGTGATTCTGCATTGTTAGGGAATCCTAGATGAAAATCAGATGCAAAATAGGCTTTTTTGCCTGCAGGAATTTGAATTTCAATCATATACTATCCAAAAAAAAGGTGGAGAATAACCCCCACCCATTTTATATGTTTACTTCGCTTTCGGCACCCTTTTTACCACTGGCTTTTTCACCTCTTTAGGCTCCTCTATTGGCTTCTTTTTAGGCTTAGGCTTTGCTACAACTTTCTTGGGTGCATTTTTCTCATTCTCTGCTAAATCTCGTACATCCTTAGCATCCTTTCTTTTCTTTTCTGTTTCACCCTTAATAAATTCTTGATATGAGGTCAATTGCTCAAACGGACGAGGGCCAACCAACTCCTCTAAATCGCTTTGAAAAAGAACTTCTTTTTTCAACAATTGCTCAGCTAGAATCGTTAATTTATCTTTTTTATCGCTTAATAATTTCTTTGTTCGCACATAAGCCTCCGCAATAATCTTACGAACTTCTTCATCGATCTCTCTAGCTGTTTGCTCTGAATAAGGCTTGTTAAATTGGTATTCAGACCCTTTTGAGTCGTAATAAGAAATATTACCCAACTTATCATTCATTCCATAAACGGTAACCATCGAATAAGCTAATTTTGTAATTCGCTCTAAGTCGTTTTGCGCTCCTGTTGATATTTTACCAAAAATAATTTCCTCCGCAGCTCTCCCTCCTAAGGTCACACACATTTCATCCATCAATTGCTCCGTGCGATACAAAAATTGCTCTTTAGGTAAATATTGGGCATAACCTAATGCAGCAACTCCCCTGGGTACAATCGAAACTTTAACCAATGGATTAGCATGCTCCAGAAACCAGCCCGCAATCGCATGGCCAGCCTCATGAAAAGCAACTATTTTCTTCTCTAATGGAGAAATTAATTTATTTTTCTTCTCTAAGCCTCCAATCACTCGGTCCATTGCTTCTTGGAAATCATCCATATCAACGGCCGATTTATTTCGACGTGCGGCAATTAAGGCCGCCTCATTACAAACATTGGCAATTTCAGCCCCAGCAAATCCTGGTGTTTGTGCTGATAATTCTTTAGGGTCTACCCCTTGCGCCAACTTCACCGGTTTCAAGTGGACTTTGAAAATAGCCTCTCGGCCAATAATATCTGGCTTATCAATCGAGATAGTACGATCAAAACGACCAGGTCTTAAAAGCGCTGGATCTAATACATCTGGACGGTTTGTCGCCGCCAAAATGATAATTCCAGAATCAGTAGCAAAGCCATCCATTTCAACTAACAATGAATTCAAGGTATTCTCTCTTTCATCATTAGAACCCGGCATTTGACCTCTTCCTCTTGATCGACCCACTGCGTCAATTTCATCAATGAAAATGATACACGGTGCCTTTTCCTTAGCTTGCTTGAACAAATCCCTAACCCGAGCAGCACCCACTCCCACAAACATCTCAACAAAATCAGAACCCGAAAGAGAGAAGAATGGAACACCCGCTTCCCCAGCAACAGCCTTCGCAAGGAGTGTTTTACCTGTACCTGGAGGGCCGACTAACAAGGCACCTTTAGGAATTTTACCTCCCAAATCAGTGAATTTTTTAGGGAATTTCAAAAACTCAACTATCTCTTGAATTTCCTCTTTCGCTTCATCTAAACCCGCCACATCATTGAAAGTAATCTTCACCTTTGCTTCCCCTTCGATTAGCGTGGCGCGACTTCTGCCAATATTAAATATTTGACCTCCAGCGCCTCCACTGCCCCCCATACGGAAAAACAAAAAGTAAAAACTTAAGCCCATTAAGATAAAGAAACCCCAGGTACCCAACCAATCCAAAGGACCCGTTCTCGTTTCTGGAGTAGCAAAAATTCGCTCATTGCGTGGGAAATTCTTTTGACGATCTTCCAGAAAATGCTCAAAGCCCTCCTTTGAAATAATCGGAAACTCAAAATGTGGGCCCTTTTTAATCGAAATCATGCCCTGAGGAGAATCCTTGAAATATTTACTGACGAAGGCAGACTTCAAACTCACTTCTACCAAGCGATCATTCACAATCGTAACACCCTCCACTTCCTTTTGAATAATCATGGATTCAAATTGGTTTTGATTAATCTCCTGCAATGTCCTTTGTTTTGTAAAAAAGAACATACTAACCATGGTAATGGCTAAACCAATCATCAGCCAACTCTGCATACCTCCAACTGGCTTTTTAGGTAATCTAGGTTGAATTCCCGAACGCTTACTGTTTTTAAAATTACTTCCTTGTTTAGCCATTTTGTTTTTAGGTATTTGGGCATTTAAACTTTAAAACAACCAAATTAGTTCGAAAAATTTAAAAATTATTTCAAATTAACTAGCCTTGTCAACTATACTTAATTTTAATCTGGAATATTGGTGAATTTAGCATCCCCCCAAAGCTCCTCCAACTTGAAAAATGTACGCTTATCTTTCAAAAATACGTGCACAATAACTTCATAATAATCCATTAAAATCCACTCCCGATTTGCTCTACCCTCCATGGCATGCACATGAACACGCGCTTGTTCCCAAACTTCTTTGTCGACCGAATCCGCAATGGCTTCAATTTGAGTGTCGGACGAACCCGAACATATAACAAAAAAATCAGTAAAAGCATTGTGAACACCTCTTAAGTCCATCACGACAATTTCTAGAGCTTTCTTCTCTTTCATTCCCTTCACCACACATTGAACTAATACTTCAGATGAATCAACGTTAATAGCGGCTTTCTTAGGACTTTTAGGCATAAATGATTTTTAAACGAATAAAAAATTAAATTTGTTGTTGTAAACATAAAATTACAAATAAAATTTGAACAAATATCAAGCTCCCACCCGGTTCGTAGGCAAAAACACCAAATATCATGAATCATGTGCTTCTACGAATTCATTAGGATTCCAAGAGGCTCTAGAATATCAGTTACCTGATGGTTTTGCTTGGATTGCTGGACACCAAACAGATGGCAAAGGGCAAAGGGGAAATAAATGGCTAGCCCAACCGAATGAAAATTTATTAGTCTCTTACTTATTGAAACCCCAAGATCAGCAGGCCTCAAATCAATTTTATTTAAGCAAAGCTATCTCCATTGGTATTCTTGAAGGGCTTCAAAAATGGGCTAAAAACACAATCTTAGAAGAATTACCCATTAAAATCAAGTGGCCCAATGACATCTACCTAGAGGAACAAAAGATCGCGGGAATTCTTATTGAAAATAATTTTCAAGCGGGTCAATGGAATTTTAGTATCGTAGGAATTGGGATTAATATCAACCAAACTGAATTCGAAAATTTAAGGGCGAGCTCGTTGAAAAAATGGACCCAATCTCCCTTCAAAATCGATATTCAAGATATTTTCAATGCCATATCCGTCGAAATCGAAAACTATTATCAACTTTTCTTGGCAAACAATTTTGAACAAATAGATAAAGTCTACCATCAAAATTTATTCCGAATACAAACTAAGGCACTATTCGAAGATGAAACAGGAGTATTTTCAGGTAAAATAATTCGAGTAAATCCCAATGGCCATCTAGTTCTTGAAAAATCGAATGAAATTAAGGTCTATGATTTAAAAGAATTAAGTTTTATTTTTAGCGAATAAAACCTAATTAAACGATGATCTCTACCTACCAAAGCAATTTGGAAAATTTCTATTATTGGGCCCAAAAACAACCTAATGAAATTTTTCTAAAACAACCGCTAGGAGATGATTACATAGATTTCACCTATCAAGCCTCTGAAAATCAGGTCAATAAACTAGCCGCATTCCTAAAAGAAAAAGTCCAATCTGGGCCTAAGCACGTAGGTATATTGTCTAAGAATTCCGCCTATTGGATTTTAGCTGATTTAGCCATTTCTTCAGCAGCTTGTGTCTCAGTACCCTTTTATGCTACGCTAACATCGGAACAATTAAATGAAGTGTTGGTGCATTCCGATTGCCAAGTACTTATTGTAGGCAAATTGGATCATTGGGATTCCATCAAAAGCGGAATTCCCTCAAATGTTCTGATCATTCACACACCCGAATCCGAAGGAAAAGAAGCATACCAATGGAATGAAATTATCAACCAAGAATTCCCAGCATTTCAGCCGCATAAACCCCAGCATGACGAATTATCCACTATCGTTTATACTTCAGGCACCACAGGAACGCCCAAAGGAGTTATGATTTCCAATAGTTCGGTGGCACAGGCGTTAAATTTAGCCAGGAAAATCGCCTATTTAGATACCCCAAAAACTAGATTTATATCCTATTTGCCATTATGCCATATTGCCGAACGAAATATTGTCGAATTTGCCTGCATCGCCGCCGGTGGAACCATCTACTTCGTTGAAAATCTATTAACTTTTAAAGAGAATTTGCATCGGGCAAATCCAACTCACTTCCTCGCTGTACCCAGAATTTGGAGTAAATTTCAAGAAGGTATTTTAGAGAAAATAGGTGGGCAGAAAAAGTTAGACTTACTTTTAAGCATTCCCATTATCAAACAAATTATTAAGAAAAAAATTAAAAAAGGCCTTGGCTTAGATAAAGCATTTTTGATGATTACCGGAGCAGCGCCTATGCCTCCTGAACTATTAAAATGGTATCAAAAAATTGATTTTTTCATCCAAGAAGCCTATGGCATGACTGAAAACATGGGCTTAAATACACTCATGCCTAGAGATGAAATAAGAATTGGGACCGTTGGTAAAATTCATGAGACCTGTCAAACTAGAATTGACCCAGAAACGAAAGAGATACAAATGAAAGCCGACTATAATTCGTGGGGATACTACAAAGAAGAAAAATTAACCCAAGCGCTTTTTGAGGATGGTTGGTTAAAAACAGGGGATATGGGTGAAATAGATTCAAATGGCTTTTTATCCATCATAGGACGAGTAAAAGATAATTTCAAAACAGCCAAAGGACAATATGTATCTCCCGCTCCGATCGAAAATAACTTATCAATAGATCCACATGTAGAACAATGCTGCGTGGTGGGCATCAATTTACCACAACCCATTGCCTTAATCGTTTTGAGTTTGGAAGGGAAGAAATTAGAGTTGAGTACTTTGATTGAAAATTTAGAAGCCTTGAGAAAAAACACCAATCCTCAATTTAAGAAATATGAACACATTTCTAAAATGATCATTTTAAAGGAGGATTGGACGATCGAAAACAATTGCCTTACCCCCACGTTGAAAATAAAAAGACCCATCATTGAAAAGAAATATCTGGATTCATTTGAAACTTGGAATAACCATACAGAATCGATTATTTTCGAATAAATTAATCAGGTATTAAATTTTGTTTCAGCCTTATTATATAAATTTAAGGCATGCGAATGCCAATCCTCATTTTATTAATCTCCATTGCCTATTCAACAAACGCGCAATTTATTCGCATCGATAGCATTCTTTTCAAAGGGAATGAAAAAACAAAAAATCAAATTTTACATCGGGAATTAGATTTCAAACCAGGTGATTCGGTAGCAATAAATTCCTTAGAGGCAAGATTGGAATACAATCGACGCAAATTAATGAATACTAATTTATTCATTTGGGTCAAAGCAGATTTAAACCAATTGCCCAATGGACACCTGAAAATTTCATTTGAATTTCTCGAGCAATGGTATATTCTGGGATACCCCATTTTCCAACTCGCCGACCGCAACTTAAATGATTGGTGGTCAAGAGGTCATGATTTAAATAGATCTATTTATGGGATCCATTTTATTCACAATAACTTTCAAGGTCGAAATGAAAAATTAACGATTAAAGCAGAAACCGGATTTACTCAAAGACTTGATTTTACTTATAGTAATCCATACCTAGATAAGAAAAAAACATTGGGTTTATCGTTCAATACAAGCTATTCCACTTCGAAAACAATCCCATATAAAACAAGAAATGACACCTTACAATATTTGACAGACGAAAAAATATTACGTGAAAGATGGGCTGGAGGAATCACCTTGAGAAAGAGATTTAAATTTTACGACTTTCAAACCTTAGAGTTAAAATATACACACACCATCATTTCCGATACCGTTGTCAAATTGAACCCGAATTATTTTGCACTCAATACGAAAGAACAAAATTTCACCCAATTGCTCTATACCTATTCCTATGATTTTAGAGATTTAATTGCCTACCCATTAAGAGGCCGAAAATTTGATATCTCGATCAATAAAGTAGGCATTCTCCCTTCTGACCAAGTGGATTTCTGGGAATTAACGGGAGCCATTGCGTACTTTTTTGACCTAGGTTCCCATTTTTTCCTAACTACACAAGTCAAAGGAAAAATTTCAAAAGACACAAATATTCCTTATTCAAATGTTAGAGGTTTAGGCTATGGAAATGAAATTGTTCGTGGATATGAGCTGAATGTGTTAGATGGGAAATCCTATTTTTTAAATAGAAATACGTTCAAATTCCAATTATTAAATAAGATTTTTAAACTACCTTTTTTGCCCGTCAAGCAATTTAATCAGATTCCTATAGCTATTTATCCCACCGCATTTTATGACTTTGCTTATGTGAACAACAACTTTTCAGAAAATGAAAACAAATTAGTTAACCAGTGGATTTCTGGGGGTGGTTTAGGTTTTGACGTGGTTACGTATTATAATTTAGTCTGCAAATTTGGATTTCCTGTCACCAATGGCGGCAAAATAGGCATGGTGATCGGAATTGGTCGGGAATTTTAAGATTGAAAAAAGGTTTAGGCCAATAAAAAATAGGCCAGTTAATAACCGACCTATTTTCATAATACCTAACCACTAATAATCTTATATATTTTTAATATCGAATAGCATATCTAAAATCAATACAAAAATAACATTTATTTTTTATTTAGCACTTTTTCTGAATCATTTCAATAATTTTAGCTTTTAAAATATCTTTCTATAAAACATGAGAAAAGATTTCAATCGCCTTCCCCACATGACAGCCAAATCAATCGTTTTAATTTTAACATCCACCTTCGTGTTTTTTTCATGTAACTCATCGGAAGAAAACGGCAAGAACGGAGCATCAAATACTTCCGAATCAGACCAAATAGCATTAAATGCTTGGGAAAAAAGTGGCGATCTAGTTCAAAAAATTACCTTAAGTTCGAAAGGTGTTATTAGAAATAAAGAGTGGGGTATTTCGATAGACTCTTTACAAGAAAAGCTTGAATTAGCTGAAAACCAACCAGCCAACGGCAAATCCTATACACTCTATTTTGATGACAGCGATTTAAATTTTACGGACATTTCCTACCTAAGCGATAGCCAACAAAAATTAACAGAAATTGATTTTGATATTTTTGTGGAAACAAAATCTCAAGTAGAAGAATTGAAGGAAAAGTTCACTAGCTATTTACAAGTGAAATTTGGAGCCTCAAAAACCGAAGGCAATAAAATTATTTGGGAAAAAGATAAAAATACCCAAGTGATCTTACAAGATGTAAGTACAGATAAAGACCCGGGGATTAAACTCGTTTTTTCAAGGAAAAATTAAACTTTCCAAACCCATCCACGCGTGTCTTCGATCTCGCCAAGTCTAATTTGATTGATTTCAGTGAAAACTTTGCTTGAGAAATCTGACTCTTTTTTATCAGGTAACTGATAATCTTTTCCGTCAAACCCAATGATTTGAATAGGGGCAATCACGGCCGCAGTACCCGCTCCAAACGCCTCAGTCACAGATCCATCTAAAATACCATTGACTAATTCTTTCACAGACAATTGACGTTCTTGCACATCGATTCCCCAGTCTTTTGCGATTTGAATAACGGATTTTCGAGTTACCCCATCTAAAATGGTATCCCCAGTGGGGGCAGTAACCAATGATCCGCCCACTATAAACATCAAATTCATCGTTCCGGCTTCTTCCACATATTGGTGTGTGGCAGCGTCTGTCCAAATAATTTGGTCATAACCCGCTTGCATAGCCTTTTGAGTCGGAAACAAAGAACCCCCATAATTACCAGCATTCTTTGCAAAGCCGACTCCACCTTTGGCAGCACGAATATATTCGGTCTCCACACGCACCTTTAGAGGCTTGGAATAATAAGAACCTACTGGGCAATTGAAAATAATAAATTTGTACGTTGTAGAAGGACTAACTCCCACATATTCATCGGTGGCAAACATAAATGGGCGTATGTACAAAGAACAACCTTCTTTATCTGGCACCCACGCTTGATCGATTTCCAGTAACTTTTTCAAACCGCCTAAAAAAATCTCCTCAGGAACCTCAGGCATGCACATACGAACAGCCGATTTATTAAACCGTTTTAAATTCTCTTGTGGTCGAAAAACCAAAACATCCCCTTTCGAAGAACGATATCCTTTCATCCCCTCAAAAATGGATTGACCATAATGAATGGACATCATGGCTGGTTGATAGCTTAATGGGCCATAAGGCTGAATAGTCATCGATTGCCAAGCGCCATTGGCATATTCAGCAATTAACATATGATCTGCAAAACTGCGTCCAAAAGCTAAATTGTTAAAATCGACTTCATCGATTCTTGACTTTCCTATCGGTTGTATTTGAATTTCCATTTTTTATTATTCTTATTTGCCAGAATTCCAAGGTGTTTCTGGAACGCCCAACGTTTTATGTAATAATCGACACATCATAAATAAGTAATCTGATAATCGATTTAAATATACAATTGATATCGCATAATCTTCATTTTGAATGGGCTTTGCCCATTGAATTAAACTTCGCTCAGCACGCCTACAAACAGTCCGTGTAATTTGAGCTATGGCAATCGTCTCATGGCCACCCGGTAAAATAAAAAACCTCATGGGCTCTAAATTAGAATCCATTTCGTCAATCATTTCCTCCAATGACACAATATCCTGCAAGGAAATCAATTTCATGTTGCCCAAATATTCTTTTGAATCTGTGGCAATATGAGCCCCTAACACAAATAAACTTTGTTGGATTTTAATTAATTTTTGAGCCAATTCTCCTTGAACTTTACAAATAAGTAAACCTATAAATGAGTTCAGCTCATCCACATCCCCAATCGCAGCTAAACGAACATCCGACTTTAAAAGGTCTTGCCCATCGGCTAACCTAGTAAAACCTTGATCACCATTTTTAGTATATATAGGCATTGTTCATATTTTGTGGAGGACAAAAATACTTTTTTCGGCCTTTAATTCAAATATTTGCCAAAAATATACCTTTCAAAGAGAGAATAAAGATAAAGATTAGGTCATCCAAGATTTCAAAACTAATTTTGCCTACAAGCTAAAAAATATGTCGATCGATTATTTCCTTTCTCGGGTACTTAGAATTTTCACTTTAATAAGTCTAGGGTTCACTCTTTTATTTATATACCGAGGATTACCAGATCCAGTGGCGGTACATTTTGGAGAAACGGGCAGAGGAGATGGTTTTTTACCTAAAGCAGAGATTTTCTATTTATTAGCGGGCATCATAACCCTTTTAAATATTTTAATTTTATTATTAATCAAGACGGTTGAAAAAATTCCTGCAACAAGTTTAAGTACGTTAAAACAACTTTTCCAGGATAAAGCTCCAGAAAATATTAAAAAAATATGCGTCGATTGGCTGCATTTTTTTCCAGTCGCCATTCATGTTTATTTAATCCTTATCCTAAGGACCCTTTTATTATTGAATGACGAAAGAACTAGAAACCAAGATTTCACCTACATCCCCATGGTCGGGATTTGTTTACTTTTACTTTGGTTAATTTATTTACCAGCTAGGTTATTGAGTTTACCTAAATCAGATTCATTGGGATGAAATCCAATATGCCTAATATCTTCATTCAGGATTACGATTATCCATTACCTGATGAAAAAATCGCGCTTTTCCCTTTAAACAATCGGGACGACTCAAAACTCTTAGTTTATAAATCAGGCAAGACTAATCACTTAATTTTCAAGGACTTACCGGAATTTTTACCTGAAAATGGTTTATTGATTTTTAATAATACGAAGGTTATTCCGGCGAGAATAAATTTAACAAAAGATTCAGGGACCAAAATTGAGGTGTTTTTATTAAAGCCTATTCAAGGGGACTTGGCGACACAATCAATCCTTAATCAGGATTCAGAAACCATTTGGGAATGTTTGGTAGGTAATAAAAAAAGGTGGAAAGTCGACGAGTCAATCAAGCGAGCCATCTACATCGATTCCAAAGAGATTCTTTTAACATTTCATTGGTTAGAAAGAACTGAAAACTTAATCAGAATTACGTGGGATGAGCCTATTCCATTCGCTGAGATTTTAGATGCGGTGGGTCAAATACCGCTACCTCCTTATATGGAAAGGGAAGTGGGCGCAGAGGATAAAAATCGGTATCAAACGATATTCTCGAAAGAATCGGGGGCGGTTGCAGCACCGACGGCCTCACTACATTTTTCACAGGAAGTTTTCAATGGTTTAGAAAAACGAGGAATTAAGACAAGCTATTTAACCCTTCATGTGGGTGCGGGTACTTTTTTACCCGTCAAAGAAGAAAATGTCCAAAATCACCCGATGCACCGGGAACAACTTATTTTCTCAAAAGAATTTATTCAAAATTTACAGGAACATGAGGGTCCTTACATTCCAGTTGGAACCACTTCCTTACGTGCTTTGGAAAGTCTATATTGGGCCGGAGTTTGGTTAATCGAGGCATTAGATATCCCAGAAACAGGTTTTAATATACCCAAAGAATTCCCTTATATACCCCGTAATCAATTGATCCAAACAAAGGATTCGTTGAAAAAAGTGCTCGCATTTATGGAAGAAAAGGGAATTCAAAATTGGGTTATTTCCACGGAACTTTTGATCATGCCTGGATATGAATTGCGGTTTTGTGATGCGATCATCACCAATTTTCACCAACCAAAATCCACCTTATTGGTTTTAGTATCGGCTATTATTGGTGACGATTGGAAGCCAGTCTATCATGAAGCAATCTTGAAGGATTATCGGTTTTTAAGTTATGGCGACGCTTGCTTATTTTTCAAGTAGCGATAAATTAAATGGATATTGTTATTTTTGCAACCCGATTGGGTTAAGAAGATATAGAAATACATAGAAGTCCATTTCTTAACCATTCGATCGCATTTAAATAAAGGGTTTGAATATATGAAGATCAATTTCATCGAAGAATTACGTTGGCGCGGCATGTTACACGACATGATTCCAGGCTTAGAAGAACACCTTAAGAAGGAGATGACGGTTGCGTATATCGGTTTTGACCCTACTGCACCCAGTCTTCATATTGGAAATTTAGCTGCTATTATGCTTTTAAAGCATTTCCAATTGGCCGGACATAAACCCATCGCATTAGTTGGCGGAGCTACGGGAATGATAGGTGACCCATCAGGGAAATCGGCAGAACGGGAATTTTTATCGGAGCAAACGTTGAGGGATAATCAAGTAGGTATTCAAAAACAATTAGAGAAATTTTTAGAATTTGGGGCTGCGGCTAATTCGGCTGAGCTGGTTAATAATTACGATTGGTTTAAAGAATTTAGTTTTTTAGGATTTTTACGAGAAGCAGGTAAGTTTTTAACGGTTAATTACATGATGTCAAAAGATTCTGTAAAAACACGCTTAGAAACGGGTATATCCTTTACTGAATTTTCGTATCAGTTATTGCAAGGCTACGACTTTTACCATTTATATAAAACAAAAAATGTTCGTTTACAGATGGGCGGTTCAGACCAGTGGGGAAATATAACGACAGGAACTGAGTTGATTCGAAGGAAAGAGGGGCATGATGAGGAGGCGACAGAGCGTGCTGCATATGCCTTAACGACTCCATTAGTCACCAAGTCGGACGGTACAAAGTTTGGTAAATCTGAATCTGGCAATATTTGGTTAGATGCTGGGAAGACGAGTCCGTATCAATTTTACCAATTTTGGTTAAATGCTGCGGATGCAGATGTTTCTAGGTTGATCCGGGTATTTACCTTGTATGATCAAAGCAAGATAGAGCATTTTGAAAAGGATCATGCGGAGGCACCGCACTTAAGAATTCTTCAGAAGGCTATTGCTAATGAGGTAACAGCTCGTGTCCATGGGGATGCAATAACTCAATTAGTCATCGAGGCATCGGAGCTTTTATTTTCGAAAGATGCGGTTGAAAAATTAGAAAATGCCTCCGAAATATTGTTGGCCCAATTACCTATTCATCAAATTTCAAGTGAATTATTAGCAGAATGTACCAATATAACGGATTTGATCAGTGTAGGATGCTCAAATTTAATTTGTTCGTCCAAAAGTGAGGCAAGAAAGGCTATTCAAGGCAATGCGATCAGCGTTAATAAGGTTAAAATCACTGACTATCAAGCACCTATCGATTTTAACAAAATCAAAGGCAAATACCTCTTGGTCGGAAATGGAAAGCAGAAAAATTATATTTTATCTTTTTAGAATTTCAGTATTTAGTACCTCGAAAAAATAATTCATTTTATTTCAGAAATAATTTGGACTAAAAAAATAAATCGTGCATCTTTGCACTCCCAATTGCTAGCTAAACGCAGCTAGCGCGTAGACGAGAGGATTAAATGGTTAGAAATAACGAAATTAATTTTCGAGTTTAAAGAGTTCTTTGACGTGTTGATAGAAATAAAGAAGAGGTGCTATGTTTAAATCATGGCATCGAAG